>JGI10211J14876_10000267_pt1 | contig 21875 bp, 20 predicted proteins | sample Etolagsediment_FD_14876 | JGI IMG/M metagenome (IMG submission 14876)
CTCTTCATTAGCTGACTCTTCATTAGCTGACTCTTCATCATTATCTGATTGGTTCTCGTCATCTGATTCATCCTCATCATCTTCTTCGTTATCATCGTCATCATCATCTTCTTCATCGTCATCATCATCATCATCATCGTCATCATCATCATCATCATCGTCATCATCGTCTTCATCACTATCATTCGAATCATCTAATGGTGAAATAAGTTCATTACTATCCAAAAATTGATTATTCATAGAAGAAAACTGATTAAGTATATTTTCTAAGTTATTTTGTCCAGAGGGAACACTCATCTGATTTATTTTTTCTTCAAGTTGATGTATTTTGTCTTTTAAAGATAATACATTGCTTTCGCAAATATTGATATTATTTTTATTTCTTCTTGAGTCACTTGAAATAAAAAATAACATAACTAAAATAATAGTAAGAAGTATGAGTAATGTAATTGTAATTAAATTAAATAACATAATATTAAAATAATCCTATATATTTTAAAGAATATTTAAACGAAAAAATTATAAGACTTACATATATGAGTAACTTTAAACCTGTTTATAATGATTTAACTGTTAAATACCAAAATAATGTAGATACTATAAAAAATATTCAAAAAATAAATATAGTGAAAATTACAAACAATGAAATTTTCACAAATTATAGAAAAAAGAAAACTCAACAATTATTAATATTTATTTTATTCTTTCTTTTTATTTTTTATTTTTATTTTTTATTTTTTTAAATTTTTTTATTTTTGACTTAGATATTCTTCTTGAAATTTGAAAAGCATCCTCTAATATTTTTTCATCAAAACCATTTTTCTTTAACAATTCTAAAGCAATATATTGATTACTAACACCCTTTTCTAATAAATAATTAAATTGAATTTCATTATTTTCATCATAGTCAACTGTAAATCTATAGTTTTCTATTTTTCCCTTAGTATCTTTTTCTAATATTTCCAAATCAGTAAAATGAGTTGTGACAATAAAAAGTGTATTTTGATAACTACTTACATTTTTTAATATTGAATAAGCACCAGAAAATCCTTCTATATAATTTGTTGATGAAAATATTTCATCCAGTACTATAAATGAAAATTCATTTTCATTCAATTCCTTTATTTTTTCTATATATTCTTTTGATCGAAACATTTCTGCTTCAAATAAAGATGATTTTCCTTTAACATCTGGAATATGTAGATATGTTTCAATTAAATGAAAAGGACTAATTTCAAAATATGAACAACTATTCACACCTATTGTCTGTGATAGCAATATATTAATAATTACAGATTTAATAAAAGTAGACTTACCTGCGGCATTAGGTCCTGTAATTAATAAATTATTTTTCATTTTAATTGAATTTTTTACTACTTTATCATTTACTAAATAAGGATGCCATATATCTTTTATATTTAATATTGGTGTTTTAGATTCTTTGTATTTACTTAATATAAAAGGATAATTTTCATTCGAATTTCTTAATAAAGATTGAATAGATAATAATACATCGATTATTCCATTATATTGAAATATATCAATGATTTTCATCTTATAACTACGGAATTGTTTAAATAATTTTAATATTATTCCTTTGTTTGTAAATAATGATGGTTCTTGTAAAAATACATCATGATAAAAATAATTTTCTTTATAATAATGATTATCTTTTGACAAATCATTATACCCTAAAAATTCATTTACATTTTCTAATCCACAAGCTCTACAACATATTTCTATTTTTTTTGATATATCTATATATTGCGTCATTTTATTCATTTTTTCATGAATAATATTAATTAATTTATTTGTATTTGATGATGATTGAATACTATAATAAATATTCTGAAAATACATAAATAAATAAAGTCCTTTTGTCAATAATGAAGCAAGTGATGCTTTTGTAGGGTTTTGTATTAATACTTTCATTGTATCATTGCTCCATAAGGTTTTAAAATAATTAAAAATAATTGTTTTATAACTTATATTTGAATCCATTTTTTTATTAAACCATAACATCAATATAAGGGGTGTAATAAGAGTAATGATAGGTGTGATACATGTTAATACAGGAGATAATACAATTTTATAAATATTACTTACTAATAATGCTTCAGAACTATTATTTAATTGATCATTAATATTAACAATTGGTAGAAAATTCCAATTAAAATAAATCATATCATCCATCATATCAATATGCTTTAGACTTGCATCATCCCAAAACCATACTAATTCATTTTCAATATCTTTTATTTTACTAAATAAATTTTTTAATTCTTCAAATTGATTATCTACCTTTGATAAATATTCTTGTCTTTTTTTTAAAATTTTAATATCATGGATGGGTTTCATAAGAATTTTTTCAAATAATAATGTTCCCATTTTAGTTTGACAAAAATTAAGTTTATTAAATAATCCATTTTCACTATTTGAATAATGGTCTTGTAAAAATTCTACATCATTGTAAACATAATCATTTACGAATGATTTATTATTATCAACCAATAAATTTTGATTATCAATTAAATTCTTATAAATTTGAGTTTTTAAATTATTATCCATTTGTTTAGTAATTAAATAAAGTCTATCCTCAAGATTTAATTCATTTTCTTCTTTATCTTCCACTGCTTTTGAATTGTTTTTTTTATTCATAATCATGTTAATTAAATCATTGGGAGAAGCCATTTATTAATAATAAATAATAAAGTTCTAAGTAAAAAAATACGCAACCAACTATATAAAAATCTATATAAAAATCTAAAGAAAAATCTCATAAAAAATATATAAATATAATATATGGCAATTATAAATATAAATTTAGATATGAATGAAAACTATAAAGATTTTTTACAAGATTCCTATAAAATAATTGTAATCCTATTTGTTATTCAAATTATTTTTCATGCAATGCAACCTGATAAAGATTTTTTAATGAAAGCTTTGAATGGTGATATTTTAAATGATAATTTATTAATATTAATTATTATTATATTAATTGGTATTAGTTCTTATTATTTGGTTTTCAATGAATTATTAGAATTAAATTAAACTAATTAATATTTAATTATTACTTTCTTCGAGTTGTTCTACTTGTTCTAATGGGATAATATCTTCATCATAATCTTCTTCTTCTTCATTCTTCTTATATATTTTTCTATATTTAAGACGAGACTCATTATATTTAATATAATTTTCCATATAACCACTTTTAATTACCTTCATTAACTTATTCCATTGTTCTGCGTACATCACCATAGGCTGTTTAGATACACCATATAAAGCAAGAGCACCACTTCCTGTTACTTTACAATAAGGACGTGTTGGTCTTGTTTCTTTTAGTTGAATTTTATTCATTGCTTCATTTAATGAAATATCTTCTGTCTTTAGAGAATTAAGAATACCATATAGTTGCTGGTATGCTGAAATTGGTTTTTTATCTTTAACTTCACTCATTTTATTATATTAAATATATTTATTCATATAACTTTAAATAGATTATTAAATTATTTAAAAAATAAATTTTAATAATTGTATTTGTGAAAATAAATTTTAATAATTGTATTTGTGAAAATAAATTTTAATAATTGTATTTATTATGAATATATTTACATTTTGTATTATTTTATTAACAATCATATTTGTTATGATATTTTGTTATCAAATATTAATAAATCAAAATAAAATTATTGGTTATCAAACAATAAAAGATTATAATGAAGTAGATTATGATTTAAGTGAAATAAATAAGAAATATCATAGAAATAATTGTGATGATTATTGCGATTTAGATTTATGTAATCAATATGAAATACAAATGGATAAATTTAAAAAATGCATGTCATGTAGTAATAAATTAAAATGTCATAATATATTTACCAATACATGTGAAAATTGTATTTCAATGGGAATAGGACAATGCAAAATGCCAATTAATCCAAGAAATAATTTTTGTAAAAATAGTTTATAAAATCCATATTATTTTTCGAAAATATATCTTTTATTAATATGAATAATCTTTTTATTTTTGGATTATTACTTTTATTATTTATTTTAATTCTATTAATGATACAAAATAGACAAATTGAAAATTTTATTACTTTAAATCGTAAAAAAGCAAATTTATTATTACTTAAAAACGCTAAAAATAATAATAAAATTTATAAAATTAATATTTTAAAATCTAAAGAAGATTTAAAAAAATGCTTTTTAAAAGGAAGTTATGAAGATTGTACAAAACTTTATATTCGAAAAAAAAATTATGATAATTGTGTAAAATGTCAAGAAGAAGAAGGAAAATGTTTTAATGACCTTGATACATTAGGTGCTTGTGATTCATGTGGTCAAAATTTAAAAAAAGTTAATTGTCAAGATACTTCTAAATATGCATGTCCAAATATCCATGATTTATTTAATAATAAAGGTATAGAACCTTATTATTTAGAAATAATTGATAAAAATAATGTAAATAGTCCTTATATTCAAAGTTCATTATTTTGCTGGAATTTAGAAAATTATTTTTAATGAATATAAAATTATTTTACGAATCATTATTAGTAATGAATTCAATTCCAATTCAAATAAAATATAATGAAAATATTCATATAATTCAATTTAATATTAATAATAGTTTAGGATTTTTACAAGAATATATTTTAAATAAATTTAATTTGATGATTTTTAGTATTGAATATACTAAACTATTTATCAACAATAATGAATATATCATGGGTTGTCAAGAAAATCCATTTGAAATGAAATTTAAAACTTTCTTAGAAAAATATGAAGTCACTAAAATAGATTATTCTCAAGTTTATGATAGAAGAAGAGATGAAAATGATAATGTTATTCAAAATAATCAGATTATTAATAAATATCAAATGTGGTTAGAAAATAATCAAAATATAAATTATCTTACTTATTTTAATCATCCAATGTTTCAAATAAATAATATTAACCAATCTATTCCAGAACAAAATTCTGAATTAAATAATTTACAAAATAATTTACAAAATAATTTACAAAATAGTTTACAAAATAGTTTACAAAATAGTTTACAAAATAATTTACAAAATAATATTTTAAATCAATTTCAAAATATAATTAATCAAGAAATTAATCATGTTTTTAATAATAATTATAATTTAAATAATAATATAGAATATGATAATGAAAATATATTAATAAATGAATTAAATAATGATAATACAAATAACATTTATAATAATAATAATTTAGAAAATATAATTCGTAATACAATATTGCAAACATTAAATAATAATAATACAATAATTCAAGATCCTGATGATATTCCTATAAATAACTATGAAAATGTTATTGTTTCTTTAACGGACCAAGAATTTAATAATTTAGATGAAGTTGAGTTTGATTCATTAGATAAAGAACATACTTGTAATATTTGTTTAGAAACAATTATTGATGATGATTCAAGAATTATTAGGTTATCTTGTAATCATTTTTTTAATTATGATTGTATTGAAAATTGGCTAAAAAACTATAGTAATAAATGTCCTGTTTGTCGAACTGAAGTTTCATGTGGACAACCTAATATATAATTTTTTTAAACATATTTTTGCATTTTTTAATTTAAGACTAAATTAATAATAATATATATGAATGTTGATCATTATTTAAATAATTATATAGAAAATATAAATTCAATCAATTTACAAAATGAAAATAAGTATAATTTTCATATTGAAGAAATAAAAAAACCATTAAAAGAAACAATAAAATCACAAGAAATGAGAGATTATGAAAATTATATGAGAATTTATAAAAATGATTTTATAGGTCATGAAAGTAGAAAAGAAAAAGAAGATATTTTTAAAAATTCTAAATTAAATATTGAACAAGAACATATTAATTTCTTTGAACTTGATATTGATACTAAAAAAGAACATATTATTAATTTTTTAGCTCGAAAAAAATATATACTTATAGATGATAGTTTTGATTGTTTAAATGAAATTTTACAAAACAATGAAGTTTTAAAAAAAGCTATTCATTTGTCAAAAACCCATTCTAATATTGAAAAAATTGATTTTTTAAAAAGAATTGATGGAAATGAATATAAAATTGATTTAAAATTTCAAGAGAAAAAGAAGATTTCTAAAAGAAATTTTTTTAAAAAATAAAATAATATTAATATATATGGAAAGAATAATCTTTATCTATACAGTTATATTCATTATTTTAATTTCTATATTTATTTATGGTTTTCAAATGAAAAATAATTATCAAGATGAAGAAAATAATAATGAAACATTTAATCCAATAAATAGTCAAAAAAATACTCCTAATTTTGTAAAAAAATTTTTAAATAAAAGAGTAAGTAGCGATCCAAATTATCGTGTTGAAAATATAAATCAATTTAATTATGATCGTTTATATGAAAAACTTCAGGGTGTAAATGAAGAAAAAGTTGAATTAAAAGCTCCACTTAATTATACATTTTATACTATTAGTACAACAGATGATAAATTAAGAAGAGATTTAGATATAATTACAAAATATGTTTTATTAATTATCAATCAAGATAATTATTATAATTTTGCTAAAACCAATTATGGTAATGTTAAAATATATACAGATCAACAAAACAATGCTAATTATATATATGAACTCTTTTTGTGGGACAAAAAAAATTATTTCGAGATTAAATTATTGATTAATATTATTAAATTTCCTAAAAAAAATAAATTATATAAATTTGGTATTAAGCAAAAAAAATATATATTTACTGATTATTTAATTGGTTTTCCAAGTGCTGATCAACTTATTCCACTACCATTAAATGTCATTCCAACACAAAATAAAGGATTAAATGATGGAGGTATAAATAAAAATGATGCTTTACCTGCTGAGTATTTTTATTTAAATCAAATTAATATTCAAAACTCTACACTTATTGTAAATTATGAAAAAAATAATTTTAATAATAAAAAAATGAATATAGATGAACAGGGATTTTCTGGAATTACTGATATGTCATTAGAATATGTTGGTATTCAAACAAATAATAATCCTTATTTAGAAAAATCTAAAAAATATAACTCTTGGCCTTCACTTGATCAAGAGCCTAAATGGAAAGGACAATATCCAGCAAAAACACCACCACAAGACTGGGACAATGATGGAATATATTATTATTCAGAAGATGATAAGAAAAAAGCAAATAAAAATGATACAAAATGTGATGCATATGATCCGGGAACAATATGGTCACCCATGAAAATGCCATTACAACCGCAAAGTTGGCCAACATTAGCAACAATACCACGAAATTGTGGAGAAAACTTTTGGTTATTCAATCAAGTGGGTCCTCAAGGAACATTTTTTGGTGGTGGAAAATAATAAATATTTTGTATTTTGTATTTTATATTTTTTTCTTTTTTATTATTATGAATAGTGTTTTTTATATATTATTAATATTATTAATATTTTTAATATTTTATATATTAAATCAATTTATTTTTCAAGAAAAATTTGAAAATAATATTAATTATCAAACTTACGTTATTAATTTAGATCGTTCTAAAGACAGATTAAAAAATATAACAAAAGAAATGAATGATGCACATTTGTCTTTTATTCGATGGAATGCATTTGACGGAAGTAAATTGGATTTTAATAAATTAATTCAAAAAAATATATTAAATGAAAAAAATAAAATGATGGTTGGTGCTATTGGCTGTAGTATGTCTCATATATCATTATGGAAAGAAGCAATTAAACATAAAAAAAATATACTCGTTTTTGAAGATGATATTAAAATACCAAAAGATTTTTCTAATAAACTTACAGTATATTTAAATCAACTTCCATCAAAATGGGATATTTTATATTTAGGGGCAAGTAATATAAATGGCAAAAAATATAGTAATAATTTATTGGTACCAAATATTATGAATGACTCAAATAGTACACATAATACAGGAATGTATGCAATGTTGATTCATTATAATTTTTTACAAAAATTAATAGAAAATAATCTACCTATTTCTGGTAATATTGACCAACATATTAAAAATAAATTATTTCAAACATCAAATATTTTTATTTGTAATCCTCCTTTAATTAATCATGATAATACTCAACCATCTATGAGACGCGTTGTTAGTAATAAACCTTCAACTACTAAATGGTTTTCACATGTTCAAAATAAAATGGTAATAACAAATTAAAAATATTTATTAAAAATATTTATTGAAAATATTTATTAAAATCTATATTTATATCAATATTTATATCTTCATCTTGTTTTTGTTTCTTCTTTTTTTGAGATTTATTTGAATTAACTGAACTTGTATCACTTTTTTTATCATCATCCACTAATTCTTCTGTTTTAGATTTATTTAAATCATTTAAATTTATAAAATCCTTAATCTTCCTTTGCTTCTTTTCATCTTCTTCTTTTTTTTTTGTTTCTTTTTTTTCTTCTTTTAATCTTTTATTCTCTTCTTTTTGATCATTTAATGTTTCTTTTAAAAAGTCTAAACCCATTTCACGATAATAACATACTTCTTCCCAAAAATCAGATAATTTAAATTTTACATCATTGAACCATTCTCCATTGTGATAAATAGGTACACATGAAACTTCTTCTAAATACCAATAATCAAAACCAGAAAAAAGAATCTTCTCTTTCATAGATCCATCTTTTTTTTCATGTAATTCTTGTATTTCCTTTTTCCATTCTTCTAATTTACTTCCAGTAACATTGACTGGACCATAATAGTATTTATATTTATCTTCTTTTACAATATAGAAACATGCTATAATACCTTTTTCATGACCATATTCATTTAATTCATAGTTACCTTGATAATGATCCGCTAAATATTCAGCTTCATCATCATATTCTTTTAATTTACATTCTAAAAAATCACAACGGTCTAACTCACATACTTCTAATTGACCTTGTACTTGACACCAATAATATTCTGGAGGTACTCCGGTTATTTGACGACTTACTGGGCATTTAATCTCTAACATTACACCTTCGTTTGTAATTCCATCTGGAGATGCTCCTAAATGGTCAATAAAAGGATGTCGAATACACCCAAATTCATATACTTTTACTTGATTGCGATGTTCGTAAATTGAAATAGCAACATCTTCATATTTATTTCCCCATGCCATTGCACTCATTGCGACTTTAGGAAAAAAAGATTCTTCTCCACACTTTTTTAAAAGGACAGAATCAGGTTTTGCATAACTATTAACACCCAAAATAGTTCCCCAATCACTTGCCGATAACATAGTCTGTCTCATTTCATACCATTCTTTTGATTTCTGTTCATGATTAGGCAATGTTTTTAAATATTTAACTTGTTCTTTTAAATAATCTCTTTTTAATTTAGTAGATATTGGTAAATCTTTATTTAGATGAAATTTTAAATCGATCTTGTCTGGCATTTTTGTTTTTATATTTTACGAATCTATATTTATTTAGTAATTATGTTTTAAGTTATTTAAAATCAATTTATTAAATTTGTTTAAAAATGAAAAGTATTTGTTTTTATTCTGGTTATACTGGAGACTCATTTAATGGTATTAATTATCAAAATAAAAATATTTATGGTTCAGAAAAAAATCTAATTCATTTATGTAAATATTTAAGTAAATACTATAAAATCTATATTTTAGTTTGGAATTTAAAATCAAAAAATGAAGAAATTATTCATGACAATATATATTATATTGATTGTCAGAATTATGATACAATTCCATTTATTGATATTCTTATTATTAATCGTTACTTACATTTTTTTATACATTTTATGAATAAAGCAAAAAAAACATTTATATGGGTTCAAGATTTAATTGGTCATACTGGTTATCAAGGTATTCATTTTGATAAACAAGGAAAGAATTTCTTAATCAATATTGATCCAATTATTGATAAGTATATTGTTCTTAGTAATTTTCATCAAGAATATTTTAATGCGTTTTATGAAAATAAAATACCTCAACATAAAATAGAAATTATTGGGAATGGTTTGTTAAAAAATAAACCCATTGATTTAAATAAAATAAATCAACAAAGAATTAAAAAACGTTTTATGTTTTGTAGTGAACCAGTAAGAGGTTTAACATTTTTTTTAGATTTTATTGAAGAACTTCAAAAGGAAGATGCTGAAATAAGTGCTTGTATTTTTCGTTCAAATAATTATACAGCACAAATACTTGAAAAAATAAAAAAAATAAAAAACATAACTGTTTATAATACAAGCAATCAACAAATTTTATTTGATGAATTTTTAAAGTCAGAATTTTTACTATATACATGTAATTTTTTAGAAACATTCTGTAATATTGCATTAGAAGCCCAATATCATGGTTGTATTTGTATTTATAATCCATATGGGGCACTAAAAGAAACCATACAAAATAGGGGATTGATTTTAGAAGGACATCCAACAGATAATAATTTTATAGAAAAAAATACCTTAAAAGTTAAATCTTTTATAGATAATGAACAAGAAAAAAACAGATTACAACATGATGGTTATAATTATGCAAATAAACAATATTATAAACATGTTTCAGAAAAATGGAAAGAATTAATTGAAGAATTATAGTGCAAACCAAGAAAAATTATTTTTATCATCTGGACTAAGACCCGTTAATCCTGTTTCTCCATCACTTTCTAATATATTTTTTTTATAGTAAAAACCTTTTTGAGAAACATTATATACATCTACATTTAATGCATTTTCATTTTTTAAAAATTCTTCATCGATTATAGATTGTGTATACACATCTGGTTTCTTAGTAAAATGATTATTAAATTCTATATAACCATCACTCTTTTTATTACCTAATCCTTTTTCATAATTTAATGGTGGATAATTTGTTTTTATAATTTCTTTTTGAGGTAGTGCATTTTTACATATTAGTTTATTTTCTTCTTGAGTACAACTTAATTGTAATTTTTCTTCTTTTTTTTTATCAATTACTATTTGTTTATTTATGAATTCTTCATTTCTAATATAACCATTCCTTATATTAAATAATAATATGATAGATATAAATAATATAATGATTAATATGATAAATAAATATTTATTATATAAATATTCTAAATGAATTTTACCCTTCATCTATATATGTAAAAGATATAAAATGTTTATATAATTTATTTATTTAATTATCAAATTCAAATTTACTTAATGAACCATACTCACTTCCAGCATCTATTACATCATCCCCTTCATATTCAATTATATTTTCTGGTTCATCTTCACCTAATTCCTCTTTCATTTTTTCTTGAATTTCTTCTAATGTACTTAAATCTGTATTTTCATCTATTTGTCCATATTCTTCTTGTATTTTTTTATACAAAGGATTNTTTTCATCAATNCTATCTATTAAACTTTTTCTTTTATCATATGATTGTTGTTCAANATCAGANTCAATATATTGTNTGTCATTTGAAATACCAATATTTTCACTTCTTTGTTTTAAATAATCTTTCATTTGCATACTTTCATCTGAAGTCATAATCGTTAATTGATAAGCATTATAAAACTGAGCATCTAAATGTTCAAATTCATTAAAACGATTGCATATATTAAATAAGTCATAATCTTCTTGAAATTCTTTTAATATTATATCTAAAAATTGAGCAATAATAATATTATGTTTATTTTTAAGAGCCAATACTATTTCTTCGGATTCATTTTTTTTACTTTGAAATAATTTATTCATCTGTTCAAATAATATATACATCACTACTTGATATGCATTTTCATTTGTAAAATCACTGTATTTCAATATTTTATTTTGATTAACAGAATAAATATTATTTCTTCCATATATTGAATTTATTTCTTGAACACTATAACTTAGTTTTATTTTTCGAAAATCTTCAATAATAGATGGTTCTAAAAATTCATCTAATTTTGAATTTTCTTCATTAATTAATATTTTCATTTCATTTCTTTTTGTTGAATTAACAATAACATTTAATTTTTTATCTTTATCAAATTCAAAATTATTTTGAATAATTGATATATATCTACTGAGTTTTAAATATACCTTCTTAAAATATTCTAATTTTTTATTATAAATTTCATTATTTATTTGAAGTTTTTCTTTTGTTGATTTATTTTCTGATTTATTATCTAAATCTAAACTTTCAAAATGTGAAAACATAAATTTATATTTTTCTTCATAATCACTATTTTTATTGAGTATATTTTTAATATTTTGTATCAAAATATTTTGTTGAATATAAATACCATTTAATGCTTTTGTTTTTAATTCCTTTTTTGTTTCAATATCAAATAATGGAATATATTCATTTTTTTTAATTAATCTCATATTATTTAATTCAATTGCTTTAAGTAGTTCATTCATTTCTTCAATTGTATAATCATTATTTTTAATTTCTTCTATTGTTTTTCCTGATTTAATGTCTTTTTTTGTATTCATTTCTTGAATATAATCTCTTGGTGTTCCTTTGTAGAATCCTTCATCTACATATTGTAAAAATAATGACATTTTTAATTTTTCAGAAGCATGTATTCCATCATATACAATAATAGGATTATGTACTCCACAAAACCAATCTTTTGAAAATACAACTTTACGATGATAACAACCTGAATTAAGTTTAAGTTGTATTAGATTATTTAATTCATTCGCTTCTTTAATATATTTCATAATATTTTGTTCTTCATCTATTATTTGAAAATATTCATAAAAATCATTATACGTGCTAATATCTTGAGCACAACATGAACGTTCTAAACCACCAATTAAATCAATACTATTCATCGATTTTTTTTCAATTATATTTTGAATAATATCTTTTATTTTTTGAATATTCCATAATTCTCTGTTTTTAACAGAGTTATACAATTGATAGAATTTATTTATATTATTTATTGTTTTCATTTCTTGAAACATTTTATCTACATTTATTTTTTCAGGCTCTTCATTGAAATGTATTCGTTCTTCATTTTCAACCTTTTTTGAAATAATTAAATCTCTTTTTAATGAATGTAAATATTTCTTTTTTTCAGTAAATGCTTGTTTTATATATAAATAAGACTTAAATTCATCATATATTTTTCTTAAACTGATTCTATACATACTTAATACATTTTCAGTATTTACTAATAATTTAGCATTTAAATCTTTTAATAATTCAGCAAAAAATTGTAATCCTTGTATTTCATCAAATTGAACTATTCTTTTAGTGGATTTTAAATAAGGTATGATTGTCTGAATACTTATGAATAAACGAGCACATATAATACATTGTTTTTCTATTTCATAATATTTTTTATATTGAACATTAAATAATCCTTTTTCATCCATCATTTGAATCTTCTTTTGAGATATTCCTTTCTTTAAATAACTATTTATCTTATTGATTTTGTATTGTTTAAATGGTATAATTAAATTAATCTTTTGAAGAGAATCTAATATAACATTTATAAAATCACCATTTGGTAGTTCAATATCTAATTTTGGATAAAGTGTTTTTGATATATAATTACATATATCCATAGATAATTGAAGGGATTCTAAATGTAATCCACTCTTAATTAATAATTCCTTAAATTTATCATCATTGCATTCCAATGAAGTACTCTTTTCTAAATAAGTATCCAAATTCATTTTATCAAGTTGAAATGATTCATCAGCTACCCATGTTTCACGACTTATTATATATGCACCACTTTGAGCATGTCCTTCTACTTCATCATAATCAGCATTTAATAACGTCTCGCCACAATTATTACAAATATGTTGATCACCTTCTGATTCACCAGCATCACTAAATCTACCTATCATTATTTGAATATATTTATTTCTTTCATCGTCATTTGATGAATAAAATATTTTTTTTTTATAGTAATAATGACCGCAAAAACTAAATTTATGTTTATATTTTTTTGAATATAAATCTTTATCTATTAATAAACAATCTTTATCTATAAGTTGATAAAAATAATCATCAGATGTTAAAATATTATTTAATTTTCTTATTTTTGATACAAGTATATCAATAGGTAATATGGAATGACTGCTTGATATATTTACATTATTTTTCTTACTTTTAAGTTTAGTGTTGTTTTTTTTTTCATCGATAGGTTTAAAGTCAAATTTTTGAATATGATCTTTTATTTGTTGTTCAATATCTTTAATTCGTTTATTACTTTTTAATTGAGATTCTAATGTTTTAAACATTTCAAGGTTTATGTTAAGTTGTTCTAATTTAGTACTGAGACGCACATATGTTTTAGATTGACAACCATAATCTTTTCGATAGATACAATCTAAATCATCTAAACTTAATTTTTCTAAATCTATGTTTTTAAATTCACATAAATATTTTAATTTATCATATTTTGATAATTCATTCGTTAATACCCATTTATTTTTCTCATATTTATATAATTCTTTTTCATGCTTTTTATCTTTCGGATAACTATTTTTTATTAATAATAAACTATTATCTTCAATTTCATTATTTAATTCAAACATTTTTCCATCAAAATAATATAATTTATTTTCAAATAAAAATATGATTTCATTGTCTTTATTTAATTCTTTTGAAAAATATGATTTTAATTCTTCTTTTTTTAATTCTTTTTCATTAATCAAATATCCCTCGTATTTATAATAAGAACATTTTGAAGTAGATTTTTTTTCTTCAATAAAACTTTTTTCAATAGAAGATACTTCTTTATTTAATTCTGATACTTTATTACTTATATATTTTAATTTATTTTTTACGAATTCTTGATAAATAAGTGATAATATTAAATAAAAATAATTACCATAATCTTTCTTTTTAAATAACCAATCATAACGCTGAATAATACAATCAAATGATAAGTTTAGATAAGAATAAGACCCATAATATTTTTTGACTTCTTTATTCAATACATAATCATTGTTTAAATAATAATTATTATTTTTAAGAAAATCTAATTCCTCAAAAAAAGTATGAATAATTGTATTTTCATCTTTATTATTATTTTTATTATTGAATTCTATATTTATATTGTTATTATTTTTTAATAAAATATCATAAATAACCTGAAATTGTTTTTGATGAAGATCCTGAAAACATAAATTATATTTACTTAAAATATTGTTTACATCTTCTATCATTTTACATGTTTTCAAATTATCTATTTCTACATCAATAATTTCATCTAATGAAGGAACTATTTTTTGTAATAATTCAATGTATTTTTCTTTATTTATATTTTGAACATTTTGAAATAAATATAATTTATTATGATGTTTATCTTCCACTTTAGTATCATAATTAGAATACATAAAATCAAAACTTAAATTATCATTTACATTGTAATAATCATATTTTATTTTTGATAAAATATATAAAGAACCTGTTTCTCCTTCAAATATTAATTTCTTATTTATATTTAATTCAATTTGATTTTTATTTATTATATTAAATTTTTTTTGATACCCATAATAACCATCTATTTTTGGATAACAATCTGATTGATGTATATAAATAATACTATTGTTTTCCAAACCATGGTTTTCAATATTTATTAATATTTTTTGACCAGAACCTTGTTTAATACTTGATATTTTCGTTTCATTATATAATACATGATATAAATGATTATTAAAATTGTCTCTTTCAAGAATGTTTTTATAATCAGATAATATATTTGAACCACCTTCTTTTAATACAAGAAATCCAAATACATTTACATCTTCTCCTTTAACTAATATTTCTTCTTTAGTACCATTTATTTTACCATTTTCATCAAATGTATCAAGTATTGTATTTAAATTATTTTGTGTTTTTCTGGTTTTCCATTGTTCTGATTGAATATTATTATATCTTAGAACTTCGAAAGGACTTTTTGATTTTATAATATAACCCGTATTTTGTATTGAACCATTTAAATTGTATTTTACTTGATAATCTTGATATAATTTTGCTTTCATTTGTTGAAATTTAAATATATTTATTTCTCCTTTTTCAAAAGAATCTTCATTCTTTTTTAAATTTTCTAATAATTCTTTTTGTTCTAATTCAGTATAACCATTTGGATCTTCTTTAAGCTGAGTTAGTATTTCAGTACTATTAAAATTATTTTCATTATTTAATGGTTTTTGACCTTCGATTATATTACTAAATACAAGATGGTTATCAAAAACAACTGGAATAACCCATTTATTATTAAAGTCACTATTTATATAATCAAATTTTTGTTGATATTCAACATTTGATTTGAGTAATTTATTTTTAAGCAAACCAATGTTTTTTAAATCCACACATTCTTTTGCTCTCTGTTCAACTTTTTCTATTATATATTTATCATTTTGCTTTTGAACAGGATAAGCTGATAAAAATTGATTAACAAGTTCTTGAATATAAACTGTATCGTCTTTATAAATTTTTTCTTCATTTTTAAGTGCTACTGTTTCTTCAATTTCAACTACATTATTATTATTGAAAAAATCAACACTATTATTATTATTTTTTCCTTGAAATTTAACAAAATTATTATCTGATTCTTCTACATTTATTGGATTATCTAATTGAGTATTTCTGTTTTTAAAATTTATCACTTTAATATGATTATTACTCATATTATACTCTAATATAAAATTCATAGATTATTTTGTTTTTTTAAACTCTCTTAATTTTTAAAAAATATAAAAAATTGATTTTAAAACTTGGGATATAATACTATATACTAAGATGAATCGTACAAATAGCATGAATAAATATTATACTTTTTTGGAAACAAACAATATTAAAAATTTTGAAGAACTAAAAATTAAATTAGAAAGCGATACATATAAATTAAAAGTAAAGGAAGATAAAAAAAAAGAAAGTTTAGCAATTATTTTTAATAATCATGAATCAAATTTAAAGGAAGAAATTGTACTCTTTTTTAACGGAGTTATCATTGACAAAAATACTCTAAAGATTATGTGTTATACATTTGACAAATGTTTAGAAGATGATATATTTGACGATAAATTATTAGAAGATGAATTATATATTGAATCGGCATTTGAAGGTACACTTATCCGTGTTTTTTATGCTGAAAATAAATGGAATGTAAGCACAAAAAAAATGATTGATGCGTATAATGCAAGATGGGTAAGTACCAAAAGTTTTGGTGAGTTATTTTCCGAATTGTTTGATGTTACTATATTACATCATTTAAATACGAATTATTGTTATTCATTTTTAATGAGTCATAATGAAAACAATGTTGTATTAAAATATGATTCTAATTTTTTGATACATATATCGACCTTTGATTTAGTACAACTTTGTGAAATAGATGTTGATATTGGAATTCAAAAAAGCAATCGTATAAAAGTTGAGAGTCATAATAAAGAATATTTAGAACCTTATATTGAACAATTAAAAAATAATGCGTTTAATACTGAAGCGGGTTTTATATTTATTAATCGTTCATTTAGACGGCAAAAGATAAACAAAAAATCATATTTAGAATATCGAGAACTATGGGGAAATACAAATAATCGTTTATTTAGATATTTGCATTTACGTAAAAATAATGATTTACTCATGAAATATTTAAATTATTTTACATGTGATAAAGATAATTTCTTACAATATGAGCATTATTTAATGAGTATTTCAACATTTATACTTGATATTTATCGAAATAGACATATGACAAAGAAAATTCAAAAAGTGCCCTTTTACATTAGAGATATTATATATAAAATACACGGCATGTATTTAATGTCAAAAAATAAAGTTGTATTTAAAGATATTAATGTATTGCTTTATGAATTAGATGAAAAGAAATTCTGTTTTATTATTAATAATATTGAAAAAGATATGAAAAAACAAAAGCAAGAGCAAGAGCAAGAAACAGAAGTTGATATGATTATTCAAAATAGTGGATAAATATATTAGCATATTACAATTTTTATTTTTTTAATTTATGAATATTTTGAATATTCAAATATTACTTTATAAATATAATATGTCATGTTATCTACTTGATTTATATTGTTGCATTTTATTTTTCTAAAAAATAGATTATTTATTATATAAAATGTAATTGTATGATATTTTTATCAAATTTAAATTCTTTAGAAAGATCTGAAAAATATCATTATTTTACAAAAGATTATTTTATACATTTTATTGTATAAAATAATTTATAGTTCAATAATAGAGAATGATTAGTGGTTTATTAAGTAAGTTTTTGTCAGAATCAATACTATCTGTTGTTCCTTCGTTTATAAAATCAATTAATATAAACTTTTTTGATAAATATTTTATAAGATTTTTTATTTTTGTAATTATTAGTTTATTTTTCATAAATGGAAATATTATTAAAAAATATCTATTAAGTAGTGAAGGATTGATATTAGGTATTATTACGATTGTTCATGTACTTAGTAGCTATAGAGGATATGAATTATTAAAAGGTGGTGTTGCGAATAGTATTTTTTATATTTATCCTATTTTTATTTTATTTTTTACAAATTATGAAATAAAATGGCAATACTTACTATTATTATTCGGTTTATATTTATTAGCAAAGGGAAATATACAAAATGAATTAAAAGAAAAAGAAAAAGATGAAGAAAAAGAAAAATTTAATAATAAAGAAAAAATATTTTTAAATGAACAAACAATCGAAAATTATCCTTATGAAGGTGTATTGAGTATGATTATAGCATCAATTACAGAAGCAATGATTTATTTTTATGTATTAAAAATTAAAACAAACAATCATTGGAATCATATCTTCATATCTTATTTTATTGGTCTAATATTAATTGTGTTATTTTATTACAAGAATATAAAAGATATTGAAATTAATAAAAACATAGCTGTCACCACTTTATTTTATATTTTTATATTACTTATTGGTTATTATTTACGTTTTTATGCAATGAATCATGTAAGTACAAATTATTATGCAATATTATCATATATTGGTATATTATTGACATATTTTAATAGTTGGTTATTTTTACAAGAAAAAGTAAATATAATGAATATAAGTGGTACATTCTGTATTATTTTCGGAAATATATTATTACTTAAAAAAAATTGATTTTTTTTTATAACTTGTGTTTATAAAAATGAACACAATGATTCATAAATTTTGGAATGCAATAGATACTAAGAATTATGAACTTATAGAAACGATATTGGATAACAACCCAACCTTTTTATTTGAAAATAAACAACATTATATGGGTTACAACGTTGTTATGTATGCGTCTATAAATGAAAGATATGATTTAATAGAAATATTAGCTAAAAATTATGTAGATTATATTAATGCATTAAATGGTTTTGATAGGTGTCATCGAAAAATTCCAGAAAAATATATATGTTCAAGTTTAGCTTATTTAGTATTATTATAGATTAATAATTAATAATTATTAATAAAAACTTTTTATAACTTTACAGCTCAAATTTTTACTACATAAATATATAATCAGCTTATTCATACTTATGAAAATCACAAGCAATTACCATTTTATTACCTTTTTTAACCCATTGCCATACCATTTCAATATCGTTTTTTGTCTTCTTACCTAATTTTTTAGACGATATCTCCATTTTTTTTGCTGTATATTCATCATTTACATACATTGTAAATAATAACATTTATATAAATATCAAAGAAAAAAATGGAGATTTATATGTTGATATAAATATTATTTATTTATGAATTAGCTTAAAGACTATTCATTATATTAAATTAATGAATGTACTTACATTTAGCAATGAACCAAGAAAAAATTGTTATATATCAACAAATGGAAATAATAATAATATTTCATCAAAAAAAGATTTATTAATGGAATCACTTATACAATTTTTTTTAAATAAAGTATATTTAGATCGCGTAAAACCTATTATTAATGGGAACGATGAAACAAAGAATAAACCTAAAATATCTCTTCGTATTTTGGATTGGTTTGTCACAAACTATAGTAAAAAATTTAATATATCCTATCAAGTTGAACTTAATGATAAAATAAAGAATTTTATCGTTTATTTAGATTATAAAGCTCAATTAAAAGCTTATTCAAAAAAACAATTTGATCCATTTTGTCGTCGAGAACGTATATTATTTTTTGATCATGACGGAAAAGAAATTATTACGACTGTTGGGCAACTTAATTTTTTTAGATGGTCACTTGAAAATAAGATTTTAGATTATATTTTAGATAATTTTGAAATTATTGAAAATGATATGAATAATAGTCTAAGAAATTTATATAAGAAAAAAGATGGACAAAAATCAAGACGTAAAAGAACTGAATTATCTATTAGTGCAACAAAAACAGTAAATAAACATGATGTCAGCATTATTGTACAATTTGATTAATTATAAATTAAAAAAAAAATATAATTATAAGTTATAATGATTGGAGCCAATTATAATACACCTGAATTTAAACCATTTCAAAGTGGTTGTTCAAAATGTTATCCTTCCACTGATTACGTAAAACAAAATGGAGGAAATAAATCTCTTATTTCAACGAAAGATGGTAAAAACTTCTTTAAAACACCTGATTTCAATGTACCTATGAAAACATTAGAAAAAAATAATAGTGGTAAATCATATAATACTTCTGCAGGAGGTTCGAAAAAAAAATCTAATAGTAATTATATGAAAGGTGGAAATGATGACTCAAAAAATATTGCGGATTTTCTCAAAAATGTTATGGATAATAAAACCATAATATCTGAAGAAATGAATGGTGGCGCTAAGAAAAAAGGTGGAATGGCACATTTAGATAATATTAATGATGGAATGCCACAAAATGCTACATTCCCCGATACTGGTAATTTTGGTGTACCCCAAGGTGTTGGTACTCAAATGGCAGTAAATAGTGATACTTCAAATCCTTTACTTAAAGAAATGAAAGCACCTCCCTTAAGTGAAGAAATGCAGAATACATTAATTCAAATGGAAATGGCAGGGGGTGCTAAAAAGAGAAAAGATTCTAAGAAAAAAACAAAAGATCCTAAGAAAAAAGTAGTTAAAAAGAAAAAAGGTGGAATGGCACCTTTAGATAATATTAATGATGGAATGCCACAAAATGCTACATTCCCTAATACTGGTAATTTTGATGTACCTCAAGGTGTTGGTACTCAAATGGCAGTAAATAGTGATACTCCAAATCCTTTACTTAAAGAAATGAAAGCACCTCCTTTGAGCAAAGAAATGCAAAATACTTTAATTCAAATGGAAATGGCAGGTGGCGCTAATAAAAAAAAGAAGCCTGTTTTAAGTCTTAAGAAAAAAGATCCTAAAAAGAAATCTTCTAAAAAAAAAACTAAAAACCCTAAAAATATGAAAGGTGGTGAAGAAAGTTGGGGAGCTACTGGTATGCCACCTCAATTTTATAATCCTAAAGCACCTTTAGCAAGTTTTCCTTCTAATAGTGGCAAAGGAGCTAAAAGTGCGTATGGATCTATTCAACCAAATGACATTGGTACAGGAATGTTAGCACCTTATACTACATCTAATTCAAAGACAGCAAACCATGCTACGAATATGAAAACAGGTGGTTCAATAAAAAAGAACGGCGGAGGTTTGATACCAAGTATGAGTACAAGTGGTCCTAAAGCGATTAGTAGTATTGCTAATAAAACATATGGTGCTGTAGAAACATTTTTTAAAAAATTAGATAAAAATTATAAAAATTCTGTTAACAAAACTAAAAATATTAAAATCGGAAACCAACGTCTTATACAAGGAGGTGCTAAAAAAGAAGATGCTAAAAAAAAAGATGCTAAAAAAAAAGATGCTAAAAAAGAAGATGCTAAAAAAAAAGATGCTAAAAAAGAAGATGCTAAAAAAAAA
>JGI10211J14876_10000268_pt1 | contig 21812 bp, 26 predicted proteins | sample Etolagsediment_FD_14876 | JGI IMG/M metagenome (IMG submission 14876)
CCTATCGTTTGATAGGAGAGGAGTTACTGAATATTGGATGAGTTCGACGGCCTATTCCCTCAGGGGGATAGGGTTAGGGAATTCAAGCTGGTGGGGGGGTGGGACCTATCAGCAAAAAAGGTACTGGCTAACCACTAAGTACGCCTCCCGTCCTACGGATGGGGGAAACATAGGTTCCTAACAATTTAAATGTGGGAGTTACTGAATATTGGATGAGTTCGACGGCCTATCCCCTCAGGGGGATAGGGTTAGGGAATTCAAGCTGGCGGGGGGGTGGGACCTATCAGCAAAGGTACTGGCTGACCACTAAGTACGCCTCCCTTCTTACGGATGGGAAGAAACATAGGTCCCTAACAATTTAAATGTGGGAGTAGTCGCGTAGTTGAATGCGGCTCAGTTATAATACTTTTTACAAAACGCCAACTTTTATTTATATTTCTGTGCGATGGCACTGGCTCGGTACGTCACCAAGACCAAGGGCAACTGAGTGCTTGAAAAACTTATCAAGGAATTTCTAGTTTCTTGATATTTATAATTAAAAAAAATGATGCTAAGAAAAGGCAGAATTTAAAAATCATATTATTGATCACACAACTATAGATTCCTGTGTGGCGATTAGACCATAAGGATAACTAGAATCCAAGCGGATAAGGAAGTGCGACCCCTTTAGGGGAAGCAGATCTATGTTGAATACTCGGAAAAGTATCGGGGGCAGGGAACAGGGCTGGATGCCTCATCACCATTCATTTGGTGATGAGGAGTTACTGAAATAGAGGATACAAAGGATTAGGTTCGGTATTCATTAAGCACGGACATGTTCGTGTAGGCGATGGCGGGGCGGGGCCATGTTAATAAATCCATTTAATCAAGGGCTGACATTCCTTGAGCTTGCTGACTATTTTTGGTTAGTAAGTTGGTATATGTCCCTAACAATTCAAATGTGGGAGTAGTCGCGTAGTTGAATGCGGCTCGGTTATAAATAATATCTTTAGTCAATTTGACTTATAAATAATCTTTTCTACATGTTGGACATTTTGAGTTAATTAAAAACCATTGATCAACACAATTTTTATGAAAAACGTGGTTACATTTTGGCAAACAACGTATTTTTCCACTCGTGTTCTCCAAACATATTCCACAACAACGAATAATTGAACATTCTGTGGCTTCACCAAGAACATTATCAATATGTGTAATATTTAAAAACTTATAATTTTCTTCGTTAGATTCTTCTTCTTCTCTTTCTGAGAGCATATTTACATAAGTGGATAAATTGTTATCGGACATGACATGTTGAACCATTCTTCTTTGGTTTCCAAAAGATTCAAAAAGAGAACTAACATACTCTTTATCTAAACTTTTAACATCATTTATAAATTGAGTAAATTCCATTGTTATTTATCAACACTTTTATTTCCAAAAATAAACAAATGATGATTTGCAACCAAGTGATTAATCTTTTTCAATAAATTATCCTGTGTAGCAATGAAAATAATGGAAATAATAATTTCTCCATTATAAATCTGTGTTAAATCTGTATCTTTATGTCTCCCAACAATAAAATTTATTATTTTTCTGATATAATAGATAGCAATGACGCAACATAATGTTTGTAACGTTATTTCAATAAATAATTTTATCTTATTTGTATGTTTAACGTCTTCATTTGGATTATAAAAAATAGCATCAATAATATGTGCTGCAACCATTGTAAAAACAATGTAAAGGAGACTTAAACCAAGTAAATTCAAGATATTTCTTAGGTGATTCATTTATCCTATAAATTATTGTATATTTTAATTGAGCCAACCTGTTACCGTATATCTATTTTTTCCAGAGATGTTGACATGGGAAACAAAATGTGGTATTCCGTTTTGTGGAATTTCAAACATAACGAGTGTATTGAACTTTGGTACAAAAGATTCTAAAATATTCTCTCTTTTTTCATCCAAAAAGTGTAATATTCCTCCATATTGTGGTTTCCAATTTTTAGTCATTCCCAATACGTAAGCGATTTTACCATTGTTTATATCAGAATGTGGTGCTAAATAATGACCAATTCTATATTTTGACAGGAAAAGTTGATTATTATTAGTTATTCCTAAACCAGCAATTCTGTTTATTAAATTGAAAAAGTAAGAACTCGAAAAAACACCTCTAAATACTCGTTCAACCATTGTCGTTTCATTCTTTCTAAAACCCATATTTCTATGGAAATTGTAAGAAAAATTATCACGATTATATGCCTTTTTGGCTAGAGATATACCCATTTCTTGTTTTTTCTTATTTGATTGCATTATTCTTTTTTCTACTTTCGTATTACCAAATCCTGAACAATTAAACCAAGTATTTGGAGGAAGTTTTGTTATAACTTTATAAGCCTGCTCGGCAAATTGTGGATCCAAAAAGTTTTCAATAACAATTTTACCCGTTTTCTGAAACTCCCTTTGTAATCTATTTATATCATAATTTTTAGACAAATATCTAGTAACGTCATTCATATAAAGGGACAAGAAAAAACATTTACAGAACAAACAATCTGTAACCCGATTTTTTCTTAAATTAATAAAAAATTGAATAAAAAAATATAATAGTTGTCTTTATCTCATGTTAAATATGTCTTCAGAAAACACAGATGTTCTTGTTGAACGTGAAGTTATTTTGGTTTCTTCAGACGACTATGAATTCAAGCTTCCCGAGAAGGTTGCTTATTTGTCAGGACTTGTGAAGAGTACTTTGGGAGGAACAAATAATGACGACGGTGATGATGATGATGGTGCCTCAGAAGATGAGGATGATAGTAATGGAGAAAGTCCAGTTATTCCACTGAAGAATGTAAGTGGAGATCATCTAGCTGACGTTGTTAAGTTCATGAAGTTCTATGCGACTAATCCTATGCCAGAAATCGAAAAGCCAATCTTTTCAGCTGAAAAGTTTGTTGAGAATCTTGGAGACGATTTTTATCGTGATTTCACCAATAAGGATCAGGATTACATTTTTGATATGGTCGCGGCGGCAAACTTTATGGATGTTGCGCCTCTTCTTGACCTTATGTGTGCATCAGTTGCTGCCCTTCTGAAGGGTAAGACACCTGAACAGATCAAGGAAACCTTTGGAATTGAAGCTGACTTCACTCCTGAAGAAGAGGAGAAGGTCGCAAAGGAAAATCCTTGGCTTGAGGAGCTTTAAGCTCCAAGCACAGAATAACTTTTTTTCAGAAAAAAAAAATGAAAAATTATAAAGAGATATTACAAATATAATAAATAACTAAATGACTAGGAAAGTAATTCGTTTTAGAGGATGATGGAAAAAAAGTGATTTACAAGCTAACTCCAAATATTTGTTCATTTTTGGGGATAACGATATTGAAAGAGGTAAAGGTGGACAAGCTATAATTCGTGATGAACCTAATGCATTTGGAATTCCAACTAAAAAACTCCCTTCTTTGAGAACAGGATCTTTTTACACAGATGAAGAGTTGGAAGATAATAAACTGAAAATAGATAACGCTATTCATAAAATATTACATGAATTTTACACAAAAGAGTATAATACACTTGTTTTTCCAGAAGATGGTTTGGGAACTGGGTATGCTCAGCTTCAAATACGTGCGCCAAAAACATACCAATTTCTTACAAGAAAGATGGATTGTATTACACAACTGTTTTCTTAAATATGAAAGAGTTTATAATATTTCATTTGAATATGATTTGTATAAATTTTTGCGATACATTGGATGTATATCTATTTTAGGATCTGTATTTTCACCAGAAGCACAACAGTTAATTGGTTTTTTCAAAACCTGTTTACATTCTTTATTTTTTTTATTTGAATATTTATATCTATCGTTGGGACAATAAGAATATAATTCGTGTGGACGATCATTATAATTTAATTTATATACTTTATCAGTTGAATTACCATATTTTTTTCTTAAATTCTCCTCATTATTGTATCTTTTTTCTAAATCTTTCCAATATTTATCAATTTTTTTATTGTTTTTTTTATTTTTTGGAATACGGAATTTTTCATATATTTCAACACCTTCCTTTCCACATTTATTACACCTATGCCACATAAACCATGATTTATTTTTATCTTGTTTTTTACAAATTTCATTATAATAACTTCCATTTCCTTTTAATGGAAACCATTTAGTATATTTTGATTTCCAAACATGTCTACATGTAAAGCATAAAAATTTTGTTCTATATTGCTCTGTAATTGTATATTTCATTACTGTACATGCCGTTCTTCCAGCAACATAACAAAACATACATGCTCCATTACATGGACACCCACTATAATAATATCCTCGACAACCATGACATCCATTTCTATTACATGTCCACGTTCCACAATTAATCCCCATTTTTATAATATAATATAAATAAATTCTTTATAATCTTTTGTTCAATTGAAATTAAATTCCAAACGAATATTTGGAATTGAAAAAGCGTCAATAACTTTGTTAATTGATTGTAGACATTTTCCACTTTCAAGCCTCTTCATTCCTTCAACACGTTTAATAAAGTCTATGAATTGTCTGTTATCCATGGTATTTTCGTAAATAAGATACAATTCTTTTTTTGTTAGTGAAGTTTTAATTTCTCCAAGTTCGCGTTCAAAATCAGACATGTTTAATTTATATACATCTCTGATTATACATTATAAAAATCAATTTTTTTTTTAAGCAAACTTAAATTTTAATTGAAGGTTTGGAATTGCAAATTCGTCTTCAATCATTTCAGAATATACTAATCTTTTTCCAATTTTTTGCTTCATTTTTTCTACTTTTTCAATATTATCATAAATATTATATTTTTCAGTAGAAACATTGTAAATGAGTCTCAATTCATTTTTATCCAAAATTTTTGATAAATTTACTCCATCGCAAAATTCACAAAAACATTCAAATTTCGCATCTTGTTTTGTTGTATTACCATAAAAATATTTATATTTTGTTTTTGGTGGTAAAATTTCAAATACTTTTAGAATGTTAACCACTGATAAAACTCTTTCACCTTTTTCATTCAAAATTTCAGTTTTAATTCTTTCCAAATCTTGATACCTATCTTTACCATATTCAGTGTAATCATCTTTATCCATACCATCATAAATAGCCTTCATCTCATCACGTGTAAACCTTTCATCCGCATATTCAACATAAAACTTTTCAAAATCAGACATGTTTAATATACATCTCTACTTTTATCTTTAAATAAAAAAAAATCAATTTTAAACTCTACGCTCCACCTCCCGAAGGTCGGTGGGTATAGATTGGTTATAGATTGGTTATAAATTGGTTATAGATTGGTTATAAATTGGTTATAAATTGGTTATAAATTGGTTATAAATTGGTTATAAATTGGTTATAAATTGGTTATAAATTTGAACAGCCGAACGGTGTGAGGGCTGAGCGTAGAGTTCAAAAGAGAGAGGCACTCTCTCTTTGGTCTCTTTAGAAGAAGTATTGGAAAATTGCATGAGCTGGATATGACTCAGTCTCCCTCAAAAACTTCATAGCCTTCAATGTCTTTCCTCCATTACGTTTCTTTTGGAATAAAACTTTTGTTTTGATATTTTTAGTATCATGAAAATCTCTTTGACCAACTTTTTTCAAACTCTTATAAATCAACTTATACTCTTCAACAGATAACTGATCGTCACCATGTTCGTCATAAAAATTCTCAAATCCTTTCTTTGGTTTTAACCAGTTCTGATAAGCTTTTTCATCCTTCAAAAAGAACAAATTATAAGTTTGAATTGATGGATATGTTTCAATAACCTTTCCAAAATAAGCCTTAACCAAAATCTGATTACCATTCTCTTTCTTCTCCTTTAAAGCTTGATTTACAACCCTTTTATATTCAGTTTCAGAAAGATTCAAATCTTTAATCACCTTAATCTCTCTATCACTCAACTTAATAATTGGTGTAATTCTTCTTCTACCCCATGTTGGAACAATCTTCACAACCTTCACATCAGTGTCCTTTGCCACGTTCAAAGGTGGAAAAGGCTCTTTTTCATCAACAACCTTTGGAACATCTGGTTCATATTCATCAACAACCTTTGGAACCTCTGGTTCAGATTCGTCTACAATCTTTGGAACCTCTGGTTCAGATTCGTCTACAATCTTTGGAACCTCTGGTTCAGATTCGTCTACAACTTTTGGTTCTTGTTCATTAGAAGCCTTTGGCTCAGATGAGTATCCTAGTGACCACCATAAATAATCCATACTTGGTTATAATAATATATATTTTTTTTAAGTCTTTTTTAAACTTGCATCATGCAAAAACTTCCTTCAAATTTTTAATAATTATAGGGAAATTAGCCCTATCATCAGAATCTGGAAAACCTTGTCCCTCTCTTTTCAAAATTTGTTTTGCAAGATCTGTTCCGATTTCATCACAAACTTCACCCTTATTTAAGCTCAATAATATGTTATGAATCCCCCATAATGTGTGAATTTCATTTCTTTCTAATTTTGAGTAGATTTTGGAGAGTATATTTGTGATGCCGCATTCGGCAAACTTTTTTAAGAGTTTCATAGAATCACATAAAGAACTTATACCTTTGATATATGCTCTGAATTTGCAATATCTATTTTCTGTTTCTAGCATATCGTTTAAAAATTGAATGATACGTTCGATAATACAATCTCTAATAATATGGTCTTCGTAATAACCATCAAATTCTAGATTAATATCTCCTAATCTTTCGAAAAAAGACCAGTAAAATGCTCCACTGTTTTCTTGATAAAATAAGTATTCAATAATCTTTGGATAAAGATGTTCCATTGTTATTTTATCAAGACCGTATCGAAGTCCCGTATTAAATATTGTTGTAATTCTTTTTTTAATATTTAAAAGGCAATATTTCAAAACTTTTTGAACAAGCTTTTCACTAAATACTTGTTCTTTACAAAAATAAGTAATATCTCTAAATATTGAGTAAACTGTTTCCATATCTTCTGATTCTTCTAACAACTCATGAATTCCACTTTTTTCCATATACATTATATCTTTTACAGAAACATCTTGATACCACCTATTTCTATCAATCGGTACCTTAAATGCCTCATCGTCAAAAGGTTTCAACTCTTTATTTTTAACCATCAAATCAACACTATCCCTAAAGAACTGGTTTGACATATACACTAAACTAAAATCACCAGCATCCAACTATTTTAAAAATCAATTTTTAATATTTAAAAATAGTTGGATAAAGATATATTATAATGAAAAACAATGATGTAGATATGAATGGCATATATAAAAAAGATTTAATGAACGTCTTAGATTTTATAAAAACATTTTTATTGAAAAAATATGAAAGAAATTTTATTATAAAAACAATCAAAAATGAATGTGATTTTGATAAAAATGCAATAAAACATCTGATTGAATATTTGGAAAGTAATAATATAGAAATATTTACTATAAGAAGAGAACCAGATAATAAAAGTAAATTATGGAAACATATAACAGATTATACATTAGATATTAACCATGTAATCAGTTTGTTTGATTAAAAAAGTATTTGTAAATATTTTTTGGTAACTCATCTTCATCTTCTTCAACGTGGCTAACTCCGAGGAACATCATGTTAGTTAATGTTTTACAACCATTTTGAACTTTCTTTTCACCAATTTTTTGAAGAATATTGGTAACATCTGCAAATCTTTCTTCGAGGGGTTGGTTTGTTGAGTATGTTCTATCTGTCATTCTTTCAAAAACAATACTAAATTCATCTCTAGTTAAAAGGAATTCACATGTTCTGTAATCTTTCCAATATTCATAAAAAGTTCCGAAATCTTGGTATTCAAAAGCGTAATCATACTCTTTTGGAACAGATTTATCTTTATTATTTACAACATTAATATCAACTAATTTCATTCCACCATTTAATCCCTTTTCTAATTTAATTTCTGCTAAAATTTTGTTAAATTCATCATATTTTGCCTCCTGATAACTCTTATCCATACTATAATCATAGTTATCTCTACACATGTTATCATGTATTAATCTCAATTCATCTCTACTTAATACATCATCCTTGTAGTTAATGAAAAATTTCTCAAAATTTCTAACTCTATTGACTCCATTTCTTTTCCTTCCTCTTCGCTTTCTCTTTTTTTTGTCCACATCTGGAAGAGCAGGAGCTTCTGGAATTGTATTTTCATCAACTTTTGGAAGAGATTCGTCTCCCTTTGGTCGATCGTCTTCCTTTGGTTGATCGTCTTCCTTTGGTCGATTGTCTTCCTTTGGTTGATCGTCTTCCTTTGGTCGATTGTCTTCCTCTGGTCGATTGTCTTCCTTTGGTCGATCGTCTTCCTTTGGTCGATCATCTCCCTTTGGTTGATCGTCTCCCTTTGGTCGATCGTCTTGTGTTTGTGCTTCTTCATTATAACCGAGTAAACGCCAGAAAAAATCCATCAGATACTTTTTATAATACTCCTCATATTTTTTTAATTAATTTGTAAAAATTAAAAAAACAAAAAAAAAAACAAAAATTATTCAAAATAATAATCAAATTTATAAGAAGGTGGATAAGAATTACTAACACCTTTTACTCTCATCCCAATCAACTTTTTTCCACCATTTTGTTCTTTATATCTAAAGATCAAATTCTTCATTCTATCTAATCCATAAAACCTTTCACCAATACCTTTATAATTAGTTCTGTCTGTATATTTATAAACCAACATCATTTCATCTTTATCCAATCGTGTATCTCCATATTCTTTATAAAAAATCTCAAACTTTTGTTCCTCACTTAAATCCTTATCATCATACTTGGGATACTCAAAAATATATTTATAAATTGTTTCTGGCGGTATTGTCTCAACTTCCCCATCATTTTTAAGACCCAACAACTCTTTACCCCCATTTTCCTTCTTTTCATATAAACATCCACTCACAATAACCGAATACTCATCACAATCTTCCGCATTATAAATAATCTTCAATTCCGATTCATTCAATCCACTATCTTTATACTTTTCGTAAAATTCTTCCCAACTATTATAAATTTCTTGCTCTTCACCTCTAGATTCATATAACCAATCTAACTCTTTTTTATCCAAATATTTTGTTATTAATTCAGAAAAATCAGCCACCACATTTTCATCATAAATCTTTTCTAACTCGTCTCTACTCAAACCCATATCATTATACTGATCAACAAAATCCTCAAAATTTTTATAAATTTGTTCCATACCAAATCCAATATGATCTATTCTCTGTTCTTTTGTACCTCTAGTAATATTTCTCCTAAATTCCTCAACATTTTTGCGTAATTGTTTCAATGAATCCATTTATATCTTTTTCACTAATTAATTCTTTAAATAAAAATCAAACATTTTCAAAATCATATAATCTCAATGGACTTTTATGATGTCTTTCATCATAAAAATAAATACTTTCCCTACGTTTGGGACATTCACATTTACAATAATTAGCACACGCAATTATTAAACATGAAAAGATTACTGTTCCAACAAATACTACGAATATTAACAAACCAATATCATATGTTGAATCATAACTTGTTGTACTTGTTGTACTTGTCGTACTTGTTGTACTTGTCGTTGCGTTCGTGAAATTTTGCATATCACTTCAATATTAGTAGATACTACCATGATTTTTAAATCAATTTTTCACTTCCTCAAAATCATATAACCATTATTAATATCAACTAAATTACAACCCTCTCTCTCTTTATCTTCACCAAAATGTAAATTAAAGTTCGATGGCAATGTCTGTGTATTATAAACACCCATCTTAAATTTCTGTCTCAAATTATCCAAAGGAGTCAACCCGAAATAGTTCTCTCTATTGTGTAATTTCAATTTATTCAATAATTTATTCTTAATTTGATTAGAATTTGATCTACACACATAATGTAAAATAGTATTTCCATAATTATCAACTTCATCTTCATCAACAACTCTATCATCAAAAATAAAATCAACAAATTTATTTATACCACCAGTATAACTAGTCAAAACAAAATGATCATAAATATTCATTCCTGAAACAGGACATCTCAAAGAATAAATATCAACATATTTCATAATTGTTTTCAAAACATCCACAGAATGAGCATTATAAACACTCACCAAGTGTTTCCACTCAAAATTAGAACCATTTCTTAACAAAGCATCAACCGCAAGAGCATGCTTATCAGTCCCACTGGAACAAGCAGTACCAATTGGATCTCTATAATTAACCAATTGTGGAAACTTCTCAAATAAATAATCATAAATACCTATATTATTAATATGTCCAACAACATAAGATGAAATCAATGAACAATTATATTCACTAAAATCAAACTTCAAGTCATTTGGTACAGCATAACTTCCCCCATGAACTCTCTGATTATATTCTTCCCACACTTTTGGTGCCTCCTCAACCATATATTTAACAACATTCAAATCATCAGTCATAATACTTGAATAACCGGCAAAATTATTAATACAAACATACTCATTCTTCTTCTTGTAAAAGTTCATTGAAATAGCACTCTTCATACCAGAATAACTCTTCTTCGATTTCGGCTTACTTGGTAAACCAAATTTCTTCAAAATCTCATTAGCCATATAAATATTCTTCTCCTTAATTGCATATCTGAAGAATTCTCCATTTGTAAATAAGCTATTTAACTCATCACCCAAAAATCTCCCAAAAATATAATCCAAACATTTAACAGAATTCCCTCTAATCAGTAATTTGAAGAAATAACCATGATAATACGACGAATTACAAGCAAACAACTTCAACGGATTAACACTTGAAATAATCTTCTTTTGTTTAGAAGCTTCCACATCAATGACATAAATCTCATCATCTTCTCTATTATCACCCAACTTTTTGCCAATGAGATTTCCAACATTCGCCAAAGTACTGTTCTTAATAGCTGGAATGAAATCTGTATTACTTTTTCCCCCAACAACATTATAAACCAATGGATTATACTGTTGGAAAGCAATATCTAACAACAATTCTACCATCTCAGCATCATCATTATAAACAGCGATATCCAAAGGAGTATAATTTATTCCATTACAATAACTACATACATGAATATTATTTCTAGCTGAAACATCTCTAACAAAATCATAATTACTCATTCTAACAGCATCATAGAAATCTAAATAATCATCCTGTAAATTATCAGCATAACAACTTGTCCCATAAGTCAACTCATAACCACTATATTTTGGATTGGAATTCAACGGATAAAACAAGAATTTACCTTTACTTACAGTGGAAACTTTTTTGCCTTTTATCCTAGTCTTAGTCTTGTTCTTGTTGTTCTTGTTATTCTTGATGTTCTGAATATTTTTCAAATAATGAGGAACAAGATATTGATCAGCATTTTCTACTATTCCCAAATGATGGAGTTCTCCAAAAGATTTACATTCATAACCTCTCAATAACTCTTTCAAATTATTATATCCTTCCAATTCTTTCTCCCATTTCTCTAGTTCAACAGCATTATATGTGTTGTTTGTGTTTTGAGATGTATTTTTACTTAATCTAATATAATCATAAAATTCCGTAAAAGTAACACCAATATTTAAATCACTCTTCTTTGCTCCACCACTACTACTCTTACCATATATTTTGACATTATATTTTGCAGTATCAACCAATCCATTAACAATATCAATGAGTGTTTGTGGAGTCATATAATAATAATTTTTACACCAAACATAATCTTTATTAATTAAATTATCCCTCATAAACAAATCAACCAATCTCAAATAGTGATGTAAACCAGGTAAATATTGAATTGGTTGAATCACATTTTTCCTCAATTTATCTCTATCACTAGTTCCACTCAAAGTTTTAAAACCACCATATTGCTCAGACATATCACCTTCATTGAAATGAGTTTTGGCTCCGACAGAAACAAGATATCTATAAATATCAATCAACATATCTTCGTCCAACCCAGCTTTCTTATCCAAAGATGAAAAGAAAGTCGACAAAATCATTACTTTACCATCCAATGTATTAACATTATCTTTATTCACCAATAATTTAATAAAATTGACACGATGTTCTTTAACAACTCTATGAAGTTGTTTTCTTTCAACTTTAAATCCACAATCTAATAAAAACTTGGCATACTCCAACCTGTTAAACTTAATAGCAATATCCATAAGATTAATTTTAGTTCCATTACTGTAATAACTATATTCATCACCCCTTAATTCCCAATTATTAAAAGCTCTTGTACCAATCTCTTGGCAAGAATATAAAAACTTGGCAATATCTAAATGACCATAAATAAAAGCATATAAAAATGGTGTTAAATTATTATCCCAATCCTTCTCATCAGGATCAAAAGTATCAGGACCTTCTAAAGCTTTTGCAACCTTATAAGTCTCATCATTTTTCTTAAGTTTATTTTCCTTCCTCTTCTTATTCATCTCAGCAAGTTTCTTCAAACAATATTCGTCTTCGTCATCTTCGTCATCTTCGTCTTCTCTGTCAACAGTCATTTCCAATGCTCTTTCATTAATATCTTTACCATATTCATACAAAATTTTGACCATATTTAAATATCCATACTCACAAGCCAAATGGAAAGCGGATCGCCCATCATTTAATTTATAAGAAATTCTTGGATATTTTCCAGACCCAACCAAAACTTTCAAACATTTTGGTCTATTGTAAATAACACACAAATGTAAAGCAGTTCTACCATTTGGATCTTTTCTGTTTAAAACATTATCTCCCAAACTTGGAAGAACAACTTTTAAACCTTCAACATCATTCTTTACAATCAAATCAAACAAACTCATAGCATCATAAGACACATAAGTTTCTCCAAACCATTCATCATCATTAATTGGATGAAATGAACCAATCTTCTGCTCACCTGGATTAATAGTTTTCCACTGAATCTCACCAATTACATACTTATCATGATAACTCTTAACATCCTCCTCACTAAACCCCAATCCATCAAAATCAATCTCTTTTCCACCATCAACACTATTTCTGAAACAAAAATCTGGATTATCGTACTTCTCACAATCCAAAATAACCTCTTCCATTGTTCCAACAAAACATGGATGTGTAGGATATTTCTTATTTGGATCATACTCTGGAGTATTCATCAAATAATCCTTATTAAACATAATATTTGCAACATCCATAGCTTTCCATGAAGGACCCCATGGGAGGAAAACGGTTGAATAATCACACAAATCAACATTCAATCCTAACTGAGCTTTTGAATAGTCATCTAAAACACGACCACCCAACTTCTCATTAAACATATTATTTTCCCTCTTATGTGGTCTCAACCTCTGATCCCTCAACTTATTAATATATTGAACATCACTCTCATTCTTACCCAAATTAACCAACAACAAAAGACGAGTCAAACCTTTGGTCTTACTCAACCTCTTCTCATAAATCTGTGGATCAACCTTATTGAAATCCAAATCTTTAATCTCAACACCAAACCCACGAGTACTATACTTCCACAACCTATACTCATATGACGGAGATCTCCTTGACATATCAACAGAATTTCTCCTTGACATAATAGCCCTATGTGCACGTGGAGTCATAAATACATTCTCACCATCAAAACCCACAGAACAACTATCAACATCAAAACCCATCATAATCTCTGCTGGAGAAGAATAAAGCCTTAAAATAATCTGAACATGACGATAAGGATATTGAGAAACAATAGTAATTGCATTTGTACTTCTGAAACAAACAGCTTTATGTGGAATGAAATTGGCAATGTGATTATAAACCTCTATCAACTTTTGTGTACCTTCCTCCTCATTTAATCCATAAATGAAAATATCAATATCAGAATCCTTATACATCACATCATGATAATAATTTCTACGACTCGCATTGTCAACATCATATTCCGCAGGAATTGGCATTAACGCAGCCAATGTCGCTCCTCCTGCAACAAAAACATTGCTCCAATCCATTAGTTTTAGTTGATATCCAGTAAAAATATCAAAATTACGAATGAAATTCTCCCTATTTACAATAGCAGAACCAACACCATTGTGACAATCACACTCACACAAAACTGACATTTCCCTCTCCTCATCAGTCAATTCATATTTATGACTAAATACATCAAAATTGTCATAAACATTAAAATAACCATCATTAATTAAAGGTGACTTAGGGTCTTTTACGAAAACTTCACGTAATCCATTTTCATAATTAACACTTTTTTTAAAAGCTTCAAATCTACCTTGAGAATCATTTGATTCCACTGCCTTTTTAACTTGAGATAAGTATGTATTACTTTCTATGTTCATAATGTTAATGGTATTAATAAATACGATTTTAAGTTGTTTCGTTGTTTAATTTTATGATTTTAAGGTTAAATTTAATTATTTTATAAAAATAATTAAACATGTTATTATGATGTCAATTCGTAATAAATAGAATTTGTTCTTTATTAAAAAAGAATGATAAAATATTAAGATAATTGGTCATATCTTTTATTGTTAGTTCATCATCCCAATTGGATTTATTTTTAATAAAATTTTTACATGTATTCAATGAATTTCTGAAATGGAGTGGAACAATTTTTTGTGCATATTCTTTCATATATTCATAAGAGCATTTTTCAAGTATTTCTTCTTTAAATTCACAACCAATAAATTCAGCAATTCTTTTAATTCCTCCTTTTGTATCTTTTTTCAAATCATCGTAATGAAGAAAAAGAATATTTTTTTTACCAACAAGTTTAAACCAAGATTTATTAACTACAAAATATGACCAAATATTTCTATATCTTTTTATTAACATTTGTCCTTTATGTTTTATGATATAATCCCACATCTCTTTTGGACTTGAACAGTCTTCAAATTCCGCATAAAGTTCTTTCTTCATTTTTTTATCATAATTAGCAATATGATTGTAGAAAGACCATACAACTTCACGAAAATCACGCGTAATATAAATTATCTTTGAATTCTCAATAACATCATCTGGTAAATCCGTTGCCAATGAATGTGTTTTGAAAAATCGTCTATGTTTTTGCTTTTCAATCAAATCTAAAATAAAAGATTCATCATGAAACATTGTTGTATCAATCCATGGCGAAACTTTATCCAAATCTAATTGTTCTTCCTTATCGTGTAGAACCAACTGACAAACGATTTGTTGAAGCCATGTTGTTCCACTTTTTGGAGTTGATGCTATTATAATATCATCATCTCTTCTTTCATATTTATTCCAAATACTACAATTATTATAACTAAACATTATTTAGTTATAATAAGTTTTCTTTATACTATTAAGTTACATTAACCATAAGGTTACATTAACCATCAGGTTACATTAACCATAAGGTTACAACATATTATAAAAATCTTCGTCATTATATTCGAAGCCTACATTTGTTCCTTCTTTTGATTTACAACAATTTGAACATTTTTGACACAAACTTCTAAAAAAACCTTTCATATCACCGAAATTAAATCGGAAATAAATCATAAAAATTAAAGCACCAACTAAAAGCAAAAATAAAAAGATTACGAGATACCAATAATACTCCATTGTTTATTTATTTGTATTTAGCTTTAAGTTTTTTGCATCTGCCATTGTAAATATAATACCTTCCTTACAAATTCCAAAAGTTTGTCTATGCCATTCTGTTGTTCCCAATTCTTTTATTTTATCACGATGTTTTTGTGTCCCATAACCTTTATTATTATGAATATCATACTCTTTTAAAATCGGGTGTTCTTCACAAACATTTCTTATATATTCATCTCTGTACTCTTTCGCCAAAATAGAAGCAGCCGCAATGGACAAATATGTATCATCACCACCTGTTACACATTCATGTTCAATACCTTCATAAGGATAAAACTTATCACCATCAACCAAAATAAAATCTGGTTTGAGTGTTAAAGTGTCAACACATTTATGCATAGTATTCAAAGTACACTTCAAAATATTTATGTCATCAATTTCCGTATTCTCCGCATAACAAACAGAATAATCAATCGCTCTTTCCTCAATAAGTTTCCGCAATATTGCTCTATTTTTCTCACTAACTTTTTTCGAATCCCTTAATCTCAACTTACCACAATACTCCTCATCCAATCTCTCCTGAAAATCATGAGGCAATACCACAGCACCAACATAAACTCTACCAAATAAACATCCCCTACCAGCTTCATCAATACCAACTTCAAATCTATCAATGTCTTTATAAGCTTTCATTAGTTATCCTATATTATTTTTATTTTTCTTTAAATATAAACATTTTGCAACTTAAAAACAAGATAAAATAAAGATAATTATGGCAGACATCAAATATAATGTAGAGGTTGTTTATAATCCTGATACAAATAGTGTTACATATAATGGGGTTTATAAAAATAGAAAGTTTGTAGGATCGCGATTGTTCGCTTATTTGAGTGGAAAAGTTGAGAAGATGGCTGGCTATGCTTTTTCAAGTAGAACTGATGTTACAGGTGTTGTAGAGTGTGGTGGAACGGAATATCAATATAGATATGATAGGTTTAGTCATTATTTTAATAATGGAGATGACCAACTTTATAGAGGAGGATCTTTTGTTGATGGTCTAAAAGCTCTTGGATGTGATAATCAAGATTATACATTCCGTGATTTCGAAGCAACAATTATTAAGCCACATAAGGGTTTTTGTTCATTCGTACCTGCTGTTACAACAAAACCAGTAAATAAACCAGTTCCAGATTCTGTTCCTGATCCTGACCCAGAACCGGCACCTGATGATATAATTATAAATATTAATCCTGATGATTCTTGGTAAACACGTAGTGTTTAACACGTAGTGTTTAACGTTTCCCTGTAAACACGTAGTATTTAACGTTTCCCTGTAAACACGTAGTATTTAACGTTTCCCTGTAAACACGTAGTATTTAACGTTTCCCTGTAAACACGTAGTATTTAACGTTCCCCTGTAAACACGTAGTATTTAACGTTTCCCTGTAAACACTACATGTTTAAAAATCTTTTCTATTTCTTTTTGTTTATTATTTCTCAAGTCAAATTTAGGATATTTATTGAGATATAAGTAAGTGTTTAGTTCTTTTTCTTCAAGTGTTGCACCTTTTTCAACGAGTTTTTTTACGAAATAAGGGACTTGATTTATAATAGCACATCTTAGAGGGGTTGATCCGTATTTTGTTTTGTAGTTTACATCGCAATCTTTTTCAATTAGAAAATCAAAAAGTGTAAAATTGCTGTTTTTGATTGCGTAAAATATTAAAGGTTCATCCATTTTTTTGTTCCAGATTAAGTCTTGAAAATAACAATAATCATCATAAATGAATTGGAGGTCATTTTTGTTATTAGAAGATTTAATAATAATTTTGCACAACGACATATTTATTCTTTATCCAAAAATATTTTTAAACTTAAAAAATCATTTGTTTAAAAATTTATAAAAAAAATGGATGACACTTTTCAGAATAGTGTTATAAATTATAAAGATCAGAGTGAAGTTGGAATTAAAATTTGGAAAAGGGTTTTTGAAAAAATGCCAAATTTTAATTCTTTTGAGCCAAAAACACAAACAAGTGATTTACGAATTCCTTTCTTTATGAATAATAAGTTTTATTATTATTCTGGTTCTGGTTCTTTGAGATATGTTCATCCTGAAATAGAAGATTTAATAAGTTTGTTTGAAATTAATACTCATGGGAATTATTTTGTCATTTATAGATTTGATAGAAAAGAGATTAAAATTGATGATATAATAGTAAATTTATTTAATTGTATTGGTAATCTAAGAGAAAGAAAATATTGTGAATACGAATACCAAAAAAAATCCTTTCATGAAAGATACTATAATTGGTGGGATAAAATTAAATATGATATGGGATTTAAGAAAATTAAAATTAAAGATGTATTTTTTGAATATCGTGACAAAATAGATAAAGATATATTGTTGAATGAAAGTTTAAAAAAATTTAAGAAAAAAGAGATAACACCAGAAAAATATATAGATTTGGTTGAATATATTGTTGGAATGAAAACTTATGATAAAAATATAAGTGAATATATTTTTGGAACATGTAATCCTAAAAATGTAATACCAATAAATTTATGTGAATGTGATGGTTCGAGAATCTATACTTTTGGGAATGGAAATTACACTTATCTTTATTATATAACACATGGTTAACAAAAACAAAAATCTTATAAACTTTATATAATGATCATACAAATCCTTTTGTTAATTACTCCATTTATATTTTGGTATTTCTTTGGATTTTATGTTAATGATCTTCCTTTAGATCCAAATGAAAATAACGTCATTTTTATTTTAGCAGCAATTTTGTCAGGATTGTCTATATTTTTTACTGTTAGAAAATTTGGAATTAATGATGGTAAAGTTATTTTGCTTTTCTTACTAGCCTTGTGCTGTGAAGCTACATATTCATATTTTACAAAAAAATATAAAGTTCATGAAAGACCACCACATATAAGAACAAGAATATTAATGGTTATTTTGTTAATGTTTTTTATTAATAGTATCCGTATTTATAAAGAAATAAATGCAAAGATTTATTTGGGTGCGTTGTGTCTGGTGACACATGTTTTAATTATTGTGATCAAATTTGTTAATGAATAAAAAATATAATGTTATAGTATATAAAATTATGGCATCAGCAGGAACAGGTTGTACAAATATGTCTAATAATAGAACATCCGATTCAACAGTTACATCTGCACTTACCTATATGGATTCATGGGCAAATGTAAATAGTGAGGCTTCACAAAATATTCTTTCAAATGCAGATAATATTTTAACAGAACAAAACTCGCTTCTTAAACAACAAAACGAACAATTAAATAACAAAAGATTAAGAAATGAAATTCAATTAAATGCAATAGAGGCAAAGAAAAATATCATTAACACCAGAGCAAGAATGTTACAAATCGCTCAAGAAAATAATGTCTACAAACAAAAAATCATTTACACACTTGTAGCATTCATTTTCGCAGTCTTCATCGCAATCTTAGTAATGTACACTTTTTATTCCAAGAAAAAGTAGTTCTTTTTTGAACACACTTTTTATTCCAAGAAAAAGTAGTTGCACTTTTTCAAAAAAAGTGCTGTCAAAAACTTTGAGACAATACCTCAGGAAAAAGTGCTGTCAAAAACTTTGAGTGATTATGTTTAAAAAAAAAGTATGATACTTTATAAAGTATGTTACAAAAGAGATATACTGCATTTAATGATATAAAATATATAAATATCAATAAATGGTCTGTTAAATGTTCATTGATAAGTATTATCCTTTCTGTTTTGTTTTACATTTTTCCGTATTTAATGTACAAAATGAGATTAATAAGTGATGTAACACTTATGCTTTTTGTTTTGGTTATAGTTGTATTTTCATGTTTAGGTATAATTGTTTTCTGTAATTTTCAGAATGGATTATTTATCACCAACAACAAAATAATTTAATATATATATAATAATATAATATGGGTAATTCATCATCTACAAGTACCAGTGCTGATACAGATTATGTTGATAATGCGCTCCGATCCCAAGAAGACAGTTCCACTACAACTACAAATGACCAATTAACTCCGAATCAAAAGTTGTTATTAGAATATGATAAAATGTTCAATGAGACAAATAAAAACTTTAATCTAAAAGATAGGGAAATAAAAACAAAATCCAGATTGATCCAAATGAATAAAGGAGCTGATGAAAGGAAGAGAGATACAATTGTTATTTTACAACATGTTTTTCTTTTCTTGTTTTTGGCATTTTTTGTAATTTGGTTCCATATAAGTGGTTTAATTAATTTAGTAGGAACTGTTGTAATAATGGCTATTATTTTAGTCGGAGTCATTTACAAATATTTCAAAGATCGCGTTGTAGATATGGAAACAAAAATTTCCGTAGTATCTTCACAAACTGGTGATAATTTGAGAAAAACATTTGAAGAAGCTTATTTAAGTATGACTGGAACAAGTGGTTACACATGTCAAGAATATTGTCCACCAGAAGAAAGTGAAGAATCAACTGCTATTTCTGGACCAGTTATCCCAAATACCAGACCAAGATATTTAAGACAAGATTCTCAAAGAGATGTTTGGTTGAAAGGTGATCAACCAAGTAACACATATACATATAATGATGCTAATAAACGTTATAGAATTGACGGAGAATTGGTTAGAGGATTTGGATATGATAAAAAATTGTATATTTCTCCAAATGATATCCCAAAATATAGATCAACTTTATCTGAATTGGAAGATAGTAGACCACAAAGGGATATTATTCCAATTAGTAAGAAGTATGCGACATATTATAATTGTAAGTTTTTAGGCGGATCTGATTCAAAACAAAAAGTTCCGTACAAATCTTCATATGACTACACAACTATTCCTTGTGACAATTATCCAGGTTTCGTAGAAACAAAAAGAATGATTTGTCCAAAAGATCCAAAAAAACATGGAACTCGACAATGTAAAGTAGTTAATAGCTCATCTTCTTAATTAATTAATAAAAAAAGAAAATTTATATTATATTTGTATATAATATAGTATAAAAATGGATAATACATCATCATCCTCATCCACAAATTGGGTTAGTACTTTATTTGGTTATAAGACATCTTTAGAATCAAAACCATCAAGAAACACAACAATTACTACAAACAAAAATATTACAAAATTACAAGATAATGCATCTACATATAACACAGCAGTTAAATCTAATACGAGATCACTTAATCAAAAATTACAAAAAATTAACTATTCAGACAACAATATCAGAAAAATGCAAGAGTTGCTTCAATTGGAGGCTAATAGAGGTAATAAACAATTGGCTAAAATGTATAGAGATGAATTAGAAATAGCAACAAAAACAAGTATTGCTAATACTATTAATGATTCTATAACTCGTCAAAAAGAAGTTATATCATTACTTGTTGTTATTTTTGTTCTAATCATTCTTCTTGTTATTCCTTTAGTTTTCATGATTATGGGTAAACTTAGTAAAGGTGCGTTCGCATCAATTATTGTTATTGATTTTATTATAATAGCATTGATCATTGCATGGAAGAATAACATTTTATATATCAAATCATTTTTCACAACTTTTGGATCAGACTTGGAAGATGTTGCTACAACTACAAACACCGAGTTACAAACAAGAGTACAGGACTTTAATAGTATTGTTAAAAAAGATGTTTACGGATCAGAAGCAGAATTCCAAGCCAAATATTGTTGTCCAAGTACTGAAGAGATTACTACAGAAATTATGAATGGTGAAGTCACACCAACTGAATATATCGAACCAGGTTTCTATTATGATGATGGTTCTGCTCCATTACAACTTGTTGTTCCAGATAACACTTCACAAGAAGCAGATCAACAAATTAAATGGCCTGATTACGCAAAAAGTAGACAAAGAGCACATTCTCTCATCAAGGGTTCTGAAGTTTATGACGAACTTGATGACAGATTAGTTGGAAACACAACAAATACAAGAAATATGTAAATAATCATTCTTCAAATAAATAATTATTGATCAAGCGAGTATAAAATGGTATATTAACTGTGTACATTATTGATTTAATATTATATACTCTACCAAATAAAGTAGCTATATTTTTCATATGTGCATTACCACCAAATACCAAACATCTTTCTGAATAATTTTTACATTCACCAGATGACTAAATTCGCAAAATTCACAAGTTAATGTAAATTTACTTTTGGCGAATTTCTTTGTTTAAAGACTCTCATCTAAGCCTATATTTTTTAAGTAAATGT
>JGI10211J14876_10000270_pt1 | contig 21671 bp, 16 predicted proteins | sample Etolagsediment_FD_14876 | JGI IMG/M metagenome (IMG submission 14876)
CGCTGGTGAGAAATTGCTTTATCTCCTCAGGCGGAAGGTCGGGGTCGGTCGGCCGAATAGCTTCGTGGGCCTGCTGGGCGGTTTTCTTGGAGGCGAAGAGGTTGGGTTTTTCCAGAACATAATCTTTACCGATATTGCGGGTGATGTAGTTCCTCGCGGCATCAAGAGCCTCGGGGGACAGGTGTGTACTGTCGGTTCTCATGTATGTAATCAACCCCAGCGCACCCATCGAGCCCATGTCAATACCTTCGTAGAGCTGCTGGGCGGTTCTCATGGTTCTTTTGGCTGTGAAGCCGAGCCGGTTTGCCCCGGCCTGCTGGAGGGTGGAAGTGATAAAAGGAGGCGCCGGCTTTGAAGTTACGCGTTTGACGCTCAGGTCGGCAACTTCGAACTTGGCTTTTTTAAGGGCGGATAATATTTTCTTGGCCTTGGTACCATCAGAAGCCTCGAACTTTTCGTTGTTGACGGTGGTTAGCGCAGCCTTGAAGGCATTTCTCTTTGCCAGCCATGTGTTTTGCTCTGCAATGGTCCGCCCTTTGTCTGGGTCTTTGGCGGAGTCGAGGAACTTGAGCCACTCGGCCGAGTAATCTTTTTTCAGGTCTGTAGTGAAGACTGCCGGTATCAGCCAGTACTCTTCGGGTTTGAATTCGCGAATCTCGCGCTCTCTTTCTACGATAATCTTGACGGCGACGGACTGCACTCTGCCTGCGCTTAAGCCCCGGGCGACCTTCCTCCACAACAGCGGGCTTATCTGATAGCCGACGATTCTGTCTAAAATCCGGCGGGCCTGCTGGGCCATTACCTTGTCCATGTCGATTCTGCCCGGGTCTGCAAACGCCCGCTGTATGGCCCCTTTCGTAATCGCGTTGAAAACCACGCGGAAGGTGTCCTTCTTGGGAAAGCCTAAGACCTCGCTCAGGTGCCACGCAATCGCCTCGCCTTCACGGTCGAGGTCGGTGGCCAGATAGACGCTGCTGCTTTTCTTTGCTGCGGCCCTTAATGAGATTACCGTGCGTTTTTTGCCCGCCGTGATTTCGTATGTGGGCGCAAAATCGTTTTCGATATCAACGTTTATACCCTTGGAAGGCAGGTCACGGATATGACCCATAGAGGCCTTGACATCGAACTTCGGGCCGAGATACTTATTTATAGTCTTCGCCTTTGCCGGCGATTCCACAACTACCAACGATTTTCGTCTGGTCGCTTTTGCCATAAAACCCTATCAATAACCTGCGCATTAAGACTCAGCATTACTGCAGCTGGTCCCGTCCTGTCCTTCGCCGCTTCCCACAGTCTTTCGGCCTGTTGGCGAGCGCTCCTTGAAAATTCAATAAATACAGATAACAATCAAACACCAGATGTGTCAACAAAAAAAGCTGACAGGGCTCATGGTGGCGTGGGCGGCATAGTGTACTACTTCTCTTTGAAACAGATAAAACGGAGAAGTTAATGTTTACATATCCGCGTTTTGTTTGCCTAAAAGGTCGCCGAGCAGTGGTTTGAGTTTGCGGATTGCGTTTCCACGGTGGCTGATGGCGTTTTTTTCTTCGGGGCTAAGCTGGGCAACGGTTTTGCCCGGATTCGGCACGAAAAAGACCGGGTCATAACCGAAGCCGCCCACGCCAATGGGGTTGTGAGCAATCAGACCTTCAAGCCTGCCTTGTGTTTCAATCAGGACTTTGGCAGGACTTGCCAGACACAAACTGCAAACAAATCTTGCATTTCTTTTTTCAGCAGGTACGTCTTTCAACAATTCAAGGACCTTGGCACAGTTGCGATGGTCGATGAGCGTTCTTTCTTCGTGCGGCTGCGGCTCGCCGGAAAACCTTTCGCTCTTTACACCGGGCGCTCCGTCTAAGGCGTCAATAACCAGCCCGGAATCATCGGCAATCGTCCAGCAGCCAGTCGCCTTGGAATAAGAGAGGGCTTTTTTTCGTGCGTTTTCTTCGAAAGTTCGGCCGTCCTCGACTACTTCCGGTACATCTGGAAAATCAGCTAAGCTGAGCCAATCAACATACAGGTCAAGCATAAGAGAAAGCTCCGCCATCTTGCCGGGATTCCTTGTCGCAATCAGAATGGTCCTCGCCATAGCAGCGCCTCCGAAAATCAGCCTAACAGTTTTTTTAGCAGGGCGCGCTGGAAGTGGAGGCGGTTTTCGGCCTGGTCGAAGATGATGGAATTCTCAGACTCTGCGACCTCGTCTGTGATTTCAAGGCCGCGATAGGCAGGCAGACAGTGCATAACCTTGGCCTTGGCAGGCGCAAGCTCCATAAGCTCGCCATTTACCTGAAAGCCCTCAAAATCCGCGAGCCGCTGCTTTTTTTCATCTTCCTGGCCCATGCTGACCCACGTGTCGGTATAGACAATGTCGGCCTCGGCAACGGCCTTTGCCGGGTCGTTTGTCTGTGTAACGGCCTCTGCGGAGATTTCGTTCACTTTGTTGACTGAGTCAGCGTCCAGTTCGTAACCGGCAGGCGAAGCGACGACAAATTTCATTCCGAGCTTAGCGCAGGCAAAGGCCAACGAACGTGCGACGTTGTTACCGTCCCCGATGTAGGCGATTTTCAGGCCCTCCAACTTGCCGTAATGTTCGGCAATAGTAAGCACGTCAGCCATTGCCTGGCACGGGTGACAAAAGTCGCTGAGCGCATTTATCACCGGGATCTCGGCAAACTCGGCCAACTCAATAATTGTATCATGGCCGAACGTTCTTGCCATTATGCCGTCCACATATCTCGACAGGACCCTTGCCATGTCCTTTACAGGCTCGCGCTTTCCGATGCCGCCGATATCTTCCGGCTTGATATAAATTGCAGCGCCGCCGACCTCGGCCATGGCGACCTCAAAGCTTATCCGTGTTCTAAGACTTGCCTTTTCGAAAAGCATAGCAAGACTCTTGCCGACAAGGCACAGGTCGCGTCCGCCGCTTTTGTATAGTTTCTTTAGCTCACTGCTCAATGAAAGCAATTCCTGAAGCTGCGAGGCAGGACAATCATATATTGAAAGGAAATTTTCCATTTTTAGCTCGCTTCACTTAAAACATCATCCAGAATTTCAATGGCCCGGTCAACCTGTTCCTTTGTTACGGTCATCGACGGCATAAACCGCAGCACCGTATCATGTGTGCAGTTAATCCTTAGGCCCTTTTCCAGACACTTGTCAACAATTTCACTGCCGGAGTCGGTCAGCTGTATCCCAATCATAAGACCCTTACCGCGGATATGGTCAATGATGGGATGGGCTTCCTTCAGTTGCTGAAGCTTCTGGTTCGTGTACTCGCCCATCTTGTTCGCGTTATCAAGGAGCCGGTCTGCTTCGATGGTTTCTATGACGGCCACAGCCGCTGCGCAGGCCAACGGATTTCCGCCAAATGTGGAAGCATGTGTGCCGGGGACCAGCGAAGCTGCAACCTCGCTCGTGGCCATCATCGCACCAATAGCGACGCCCCCGCCCAAAGCCTTTGCCATGGTGATTATGTCGGGCTGAACATTATAGTGCTGGTAGGCGAACCACTTGCCCGTTCTGCCTATGCCGGTCTGGACCTCATCCAGTATCATCAGCGCGCCCTTTTCATCACAAAGCTCGCGCACAGCCTGAAGATACTCATTAGTGGCAACGTTTATGCCGCCTTCACCCTGAATCGGCTCCAATAATACCGCTGCAACTTCATCACTAAAAGCCGCGGACAGAGCGTCGATATCGTTGAACGGCACGTATACAAATCCCGCCAGCAACGGCAAAAAGCCATCATGATACTTCGGCTGCGCGGTCGCTGTCACCGTCGCGAACGTTCTGCCATGAAAGCTGCCCTCTGCGGTGATGAACTTATATTTTTCCTTCGGCGTATGCTTACGCGCAAGCTTCATTGCGGCCTCATTGGCCTCGGCTCCACTGTTGCAGAAAAAGCATTTTCCGCCGAAGGCCCGCTCGCTGAGTAGCTTGGCGAGTTTTCCCTGCTGGACAATATAGAATGTGTTGTCAATATGGAGCAGCTCGCCCGCCTGGACGCGGATGGCCTCGACGACTTTAGGATGACAGTGTCCGATTCCGCTGACAGCCCAGCCCGGGAACATATCGAGTATCTTATTGCCGTCCGCGTCAAAAAGATAATTGCCCTCGCCCTTGACAATGACCCTCGGCAGCCGGCCGTAGTTGGCGATGACATATTTGTCAAACATTTCAATTGTTTCTTTTGTGCTCATAGCTGAATCCCTTTGTCAACTCGCAGCTCACTTGACTATTTGTGTACCGATACCTTTATCGGTGTAAATCTCCAATAGCAGGGAATGCTCGATACGCCCGTCTATGATGTGGGCCTTTTTCACTCCGCCATCGAGTGCGGCGATGCAGGCATCTACCTTCGGCATCATGCCCCCTGTTATAACACCATCTGCGACCATTTTTTCTATCTCGGCTTCGCTAAGACTTGAAACCCTGCTGGCAGCGTCATTGCGGTCGGTCAAAATGCCGTGGGTGTCGCTCACAAAGACGAGCTTTTCGGCCTTTACGGCTGCGGCGACCTGCCCGGCAGCATTGTCGGCATTGACGTTCAATTTTCCGCCCGTCTTGTCGCAGGCCACCGATGCAATCACCGGAATAGTCCCGCTTTCGCAGAGCGTAGTCAATAACGTTGAGTTTATGCCGTTTATCCGGCCCACCAGGCCGAGGTCGAGCTTGCGACCATCTTCACCCTCAAGCCGCAAAAGCTCGGCGAACAATACACAACTGCTCAGCGAGTGCAGTCCCATCGCATCACAGCTAAGTTCTTTGATGATTTCGCAGAACGGTGTATTTATCTTATGCACGAGCGTATGCTCTACGATAGCAAGCGTACGCTTATCGGTATATCTTCTGCCGTGAACCCACGTGGCTTCAAGGCCCGCCTCGTTCATGGCCTTTGTTATCGCCTTGCCGCCGCCATGAACGATGATTGGGCGTATCCCGACCGTTGCCATGAAGACAATATCGGTCAGCAGCTTCTTTTGCAAGTCCGTGTCCTCAAGGATACTTCCACCTAGCTTCACGACGACAATCTTGCCGTTAAACCGACGGATGTACTCCATGGCCTCGATAAGCGCCTTCGCTTTTTGTATCGCTTTTTCCATAATTTCCAAACCCGCAAACGCTCGATCATAAAAAGTCGAAGCCAACGGTCGGACTCGAACCGACAACCGCTGGTTTACAAAACCAGTGCTCTACCATTGAGCTACGTTGGCACAATTGCCCCGAAGGTTCAACTGCAAAAGAGGTAGATGTTGAGCCAATAGGCCAATAATCTACCCGTAATAGTGAGATTTTGCAAGGAAATTACGAAGAAAAACTTCGCCCGTTCGGATTTGCCAAAAGAAAAATTCGGGCAAAGTGCAAAGTGTTAATTTAAGTCCAGGACAATGCGAAAGCCGATGTAGTTGTGCCGATGGTCCGGGTAGGTCGCAGTGGTGAAGTCCGGCAAGAGGATTATCTATGCACCTTGGAAAGGGTGAGAGATTTGCAGCTAAGGAGCGAATCAATATGACACTACCGCGGGCTGGCCGATACCCTTTCTACGTGTTGATATTCTCGCCCCTTGACCTTTGCAAGTAAGCGATGTTGAGATTTCTGGCTGCGGCAGTTTCATTCGGACGACAGACCGGCGCAGTTGTCGGGGCGGACTTCAGCTTTTGGGGCTCACTCTCAGCCTGCTTGGCAATTTCTATCATGGCATCGATAAACGCATCAAGTGTCTCTTTACTCTCGGTTTCGGTGGGCTCGATCATCATTGCCTCATGAACAACCGTTGGAAAATATACAGTGGGTGGGTGAAAACCGGCATCGATCAAGCCCTTAGCAATATCAATCGCATGAACACCTTTTTCAGTCTGGCGTGAAGCACTAAAGACGCATTCATGTTTGCAAAGTCCAGAATATGGCAAATCATAATATTTCTGCAATTTGACCCTGATATAATTGGCATTAAGAACAGCATTTTCTGCTACTCGTCGGAGCCCTTCCTTGCCAAGCATCAGGATATAAACATAGGCCTTCAGTACAACGCTGAAGTTGCCATAAAACGGTGCGATGTAGCCTATAGACTTTGGGTGGTCGTATTCCAACGTGTACGTGCCGTCGCTCCTTTTCGCTACGATTGAGACAGGCAAATACGACACAAGCTCTTCTCTAACGCCGACCGGACCAGCGCCCGGACCACCTCCGCCATGCGGCGTCGCAAAGGTCTTGTGCAAATTCAAGTGCACAATGTCGAAACCAAAGTCTCCGGGTCGTGCCTTACCTACTATCGCATTCAAGTTGGCACCGTCATAGTATGCCAGCCCATCAACACTGTGGATAAGGTCGCAGATCTCTTTCACATGCGGATTGAACAAGCCAAGGGTATTCGGACAGGTTAACATTAGACCTGCAACCTCGTCATTCAGATGTTGTCTGACAGCTTCAATATCCATAACGCCGTCCTCATTGCTGGGAATAGACGCCACATCGTATCCGGCTACCGCCGCACTCGCAGGATTGGTCCCATGAGCACTGTCGGGGATGAGGACAGTCGTTTTCTTATTGCCTTTGTCCTTATGGTAAGCCGCCATAATCATCATGCCGGCCAGTTCTCCGTGCGCCCCAGCCAGAGGTTGCATCGTAAAACCTGCCATGCCGGTTATTTCGCGTAACAACAGGTCAATCTCGTACAGGATGCGTAGCACACCCTGCGTGAGCATTTCGCCCATCCTCAGCTGAGGCAGCAGAGGATGCAATTGGGTAAACCCAGGATAGGACGCAATATGCTCGGCAACCTTTGGATTGTATTTCATCGTACACGAGCCAAGCGGATAGAAATTACTGTCCACACCAAAGTTTCGACGTGATAGTTCGGTGAAATGCCGCACAACGTCAAGCTCGCTTAGTTCCGGCAGTTCTGCGGCTTGTTCGCGCAGCAGACTGCTTCTGATATTCATTGTCGGCACATCACCGGGGCCGGTTTGAACGGCTCTCCGCCCAGGCATACTCTTTTCAAAGATAAGCCTCATAAAACACTCTCCAACGCTTCCGCTAACATCTCAATTTCATGCTTGGTTCGTTTCTCAGTGACGGAAATTAAGATTGAATTTTCCATCCTGCTGTAGTATCTGCTCAAAGGAACGCCTGCCGCAAAACCTCTTTCGATCAACTTCGCAATCACATCTACCGCCTCACACGGTAAATCCAGCACAAATTCGTTGAAGAACCATCTGCCACGAAAATGCGGCTGCACGCCGGGTATCGCCGTCAGCCGCCTGTATGCATAGCTTGCTTTATCGGCGCAGAGCTGTGACGTTTCTTTCAAGCCCTCTTTACCGAGTAGTGAAAGATATACAAGTGCGGTCAACGCACACAATGCCTCATTTGAACAGATATTTGAGGTCGCTTTGTCTCTGCGTATATGCTGTTCGCGTGCCTGGAGTGTAAGGACGTATGCCCGTTGACCGGATGCGTCGGTTGTCTCACCGACGATTCGCCCCGGCATCTTCCGAACGTATTGCTTTCTCGCAGCCATTAGACCCAGATAGGGGCCGCCAAATGATAACGGCAGTCCCAGACTCTGTCCCTCACCTGTTGCAATATCGGCCCCCATTGCCCCTGGCGTCTTAAGTATCCCCAACGAAATTGGATAACATGAGACGATCAACAAGGCACCTTTGTCGTGAGCAGCGGTTGCGATGTCGCTGAAGTCGTCTATACAACCGAAAAAGTTGGGATTCTGCAGTATGACCGCCGACGTTTTGTCATCGATTCTTTCAAGTATTTGGCCCCGATCTGCCAGACCGTCCTTGCATTGGCTTTCTTCAAATTCGAGCCTCAAATTGCGCGTGTGGGAATGAATCATCATCCGGTAAATGGGATTTACGCTGTCGTCGATAATAATCTTGTTCCGCCCTGTAATGCGGTGCGCCATCATCATAGCCTCATAGAGAGCGGTTCCCCCGTCATACAGCGAAGCGTTCGCCACTTCCATTTCCGTTAGCCTGCAAACCGCCGACTGGTATTCGTAGATTGCCTGCAGGGTCCCCTGCGAAAGCTCCGGCTGATAAGGCGTGTATGCAGTGTAGAATTCGCTGCGGGAGACAATTGAATTAACGGCCGCAGGCGTGAAATGATCATAGAAACCACCCCCCAAAAAACACGTCAAGTGTGTCGAATTCTTCTCCGCAAGCTCCGCCAGACTGTCACGTACCCGCTGCTCACTCAAGCCCGGTGGTAGCTTAAAATCCTTGCACAATAGTCCTGCAGGAATATCGGCGAAGAGATCTTGTTTCGTCAGACCGATCTCAGCAAGCATCTGGTCTTGCTGCTCTAATGTATTCGATATGAAAGGCATCTTGGACTATCCTTTCAATTGTTTTTCATAATCTTCGGCATTCATTAAACTTTCAAATTCAGCTATATCTTCAGCTTTAATCTTGACTATCCAGGCCTGTCCATATGGTTCAGCTTTAAACAATTCCAGATTTTCAGTTAGGCTCTCATTGACTTCCACAATCTCTCCACTTACTGGTGCATACAAATCCGAAGCTGCTTTTACCGACTCTACAGTACAGAATTCAGACTCTTTAGTAACTTTTTCACCAACCCCAGGCAACTCAAGAAAAACTATATCTCCTAACTGCTCAATCGCGTAATCAGTGAGACCAACGGTTATAATACCCGAATCTTTCCCTCGCTTGGCCCATTCGTGTGTTTGAAGGTACCTTAATTCTTTTGGGATCATTCTTGTCTCCTACGAAAATAAAACATTAAATAATTCTGTGCATCTTTTCCATAATCGCATCAAATTGGTTACCTGAGAAACAATATTTCATATCAGTAAAAGGTGCTCTGAATCCGGTCACTTTTTCTTTAACGTTCTTTGCCCCGACAACAATGTTGCCGATCAATCGGGCAATTTCCTGAAAATCCTTTTCTTCCATTCCAAACCTCGTCATTTCCGCTACACCCATCCGCAGACACCCAGCGGCGGTGAATCCCTCTTCTTCGGGACCAGCCTGATAATTGACAATAATATTGTTATCCTCCAGACGCCTGGCTATTTCCGGCCCACTGCTGTACCCTACATTCAAGATGACTTGGTGGGTTTGGGTATAATCAATGTCAGCATCACCAGCTACGTCTAAGCCGGCTTCTTTCAACGCTAAGGCGAATGCTTTGGCATTAGCTAACACTTTTTTCTGGTACTCGTCCTTAAAGTGATTCATCTCATAGGCTGCCATCAGCAATCCCAGCAGAGTTCCCAGATGATGATTGCTTACACTGCCCGGAAAAGCCCTTCGGCGAACCGCTTCCCATAAAGGCCAGCGGAGATTATCTCTTTGATAATCCGAGGCTATTATTCCTCTCTGTGTGCCGAAAAATGTCTTGTGCGTCGAACCGGTAACAATATCCGCGCCTTCGGCAAAAGGCTGCTGGAAATACGGCCCAACCAATCCCAGAACATGAGCCATATCATACATAATCACGCAATCCAGCGACATCTCATCAACAAAAGAACGTATCTGTGCCACGGGTTCTCTATGCAATGTTACACTCTTGCCTAAAATGATTAGCTCAGGCTTATATTCTGCTATTATTTCGCGACAGGCAGCAACGTCAATTTTATAAGGATTCTCAGCCAGTACAGGAAAATTAACAACAGCAGGCTTTTCGGTGTTTGGGTCATGTGCCACGAAATCACGCAGCGCACCCATCGGTTGAGCGCTGAGATGGCCACCCTTTATAATATGATGGTTCAATACCCGCCCAATCCTTTTTGGCTCACTCTTGCGATTCGACCTGTTTATATAATCAACTAATGAACTAAAAACCGCGGCATTAGCCATCTGACCACTGACCAGCCTGGTCTCAACTTCTGAACAACCAAGGAATATTCGCATTTGCTCTTCAAGAAGTCTTTCCACTTCAGCGATAAAATCTGCGCCCTGATAATAAAAAACCTCTGCCTCGGCAAAAGCTTTTACCTGCTTGTGTTCAGCATATCTGCCTGCAGGGTCCATTATTGAAAGTGCCCTTGCCATGGGTGAGGCCGTCTGCTCCGATGGAATAAGATTAACACATTGTCTTTGCCGCCAGAGCGTATTGTCAACTGTTTTGCCAAGCAATGTCAACGCTTTCGTTCGCAGGTCGTTAGCTGTAGAGACCGATTCTTTTTCCTTAAAAATATTGTCGTAGGCAGTAGGCCGAGCATACGGCGGTGCTTCACTCCTCAAATGGTAAGGCACAACAACCGCATCGGTTCTCTTACCTCTGATTTCAATTTCCAATTGGTCCCCTTCAACAATATCACTATCCACCAGCGCCAGGCATATTGAACGCATCTGTTTTTCTTCGGTCAGCACGCTCTGCAAACCTTCTCCAACATATTTAAAATACGGCACCATTGTTCCGCTGGTTACATATCCAACATGTTTATCAGAAGCGAATACCCGGTCACCTGGCCGTGCAATACCCTTACCTGTCGCAGCTACCGGCATAATTATTCGCGGCAGGTCTTCTACAAATGAATAATCTCTATATATTATTCGCTTGAAAGCCTCAAATTGCTTCTTAAGCGCAGCTTTTCCAACGAAATCGCCTTTTAGAGGTGAGAAACTGACAGCGAATTTTGCCAATCCGCAGGCAAAAATTGGTATCTCCCGCCCGGAAGGATCTCTACCCAACTCATGACCATACAGAGGAAGCCCTGTTTCGAGCCGTAGCGTATCACGTGCTCCAAGCCCCACCGGTTCAGCACCCCGTTCAATCAGCAAATCCCATATCATCAATGCATCTTTGCTGTTTATGAATAATTCAAAACATAGAGGCTCACCCGTATAGCCTGTCCTTGCAATTAAAACCCTTTTAGATTTTATTGTTACAGTGCTAAGACGATTTCGTAAAGGTTCAGGCAGTGAGCCTGAGTCTATAAGCGGATTCAAAATCTGTTTGGATCGAGGGCCTTGCAAACTCAGCATCACGGTCTCTTCTGTGCGGTCGAACATCTCAACATGCTCGAAATCCTTGAGCATATTATCAAAGTGCTCCCAGTCCTTTTGCCGGTTAGCCGCGTTTACCACCAGCAAATATTCATCCTCATAGAAACGGTAAAGATAAGCATCGTCGATCGCTCCACCGGTATTGTTCGTGATAAATGTATACTGACTTTCCCCGACCTCTAACCCCGCAGCGTTATTGCTCAGTACATGTTGTAGAAACGCCAGGCTGTCGCTGCCACGAAATACAAACCGTCCCATGTGCGAAACATCAAACAAACCGGCAGCTTTGCGCGTTGCCAAATGTTCATACACAATCCCTTTGGCATATTGTATTGGCATCTCCCAGCCGGCAAATTCCACAATCTTTGCCCCGTGTTCGAGATGCTTGTCATAGAAAACCGTTTTCCGTAGCTGCTCCATAGTCAAATCCTATCCTTACAAAAAAAAGACAGAGAGACTTATCAGACGTCACATTCAATATGTTCCTCTGTCCGTTTACCTGAGATAATTATCCCTTCGGTACCTGCACTATCGTGCAGCTTCTCCAGAGGGCTGTCCGACCAGGATCTTTTTGCCTGAGAGTTTCCCTGCTGTTTTTTTCGGCAACAGGTTACACCTTCGGCGTCCCAAACTACGGGACTCTCTCCGGGTCATCAACCAGAGTCTTGACCGGAGTATATCCATTCAAGCACGGCTGTCAAGCAGGAATTCACTATATTCTATGTTGAGGCATTCCGTTTGTGGGGTGTGGCTTCCCCTTTTATGCCAAGATGGCGCACCGTGCGCTTTGATGTGACCCCGATTTTTTGCCTGCAGAGGTTGTCAGAATTATTCAGCATGATCGGCAATTTTATATTGCCTCGCTTAAACCTGGTTATATAGGAATGCAAATAGCGCGATTAAAATGGGTACCGGGTTAAAATCAGCCTTGAAAATTATTTCTTAAAAGATATAGTGACAAATTCACAATTTACAGGTAGTATCAAAAGTTCCAAGAGGAATGAATGAAAACAGTGATAACATTAACCCTTTTACATTCAGATTAGAGATAACATCATGGAATATCGTTATTTAAGACGAACAGGAGTAAAGGTCTCACCCCTTTGTTTAGGAACGGATTGTTTTATGGATCCGCTTCCAGAAAAACATTGTGCTACAATACTAAACGCCGCTGTTGAAGCTGGCATCAACCTCATCGATACCCCAGATTCCTATGGGGAAGGTGAAGGCGAGAAAGTCATTGGTCGGATTCTGAAAGAGAGCAAGACGCGCAATTCAGTGTTGCTTATGACCAAGTGCGATCACGGGCAGCGCAAAGTTGGGATGACACTTGATGAGTACGTTCCGGAAATGGGACCAAATCGAAATGGCTCTTCGCGCCTTAACACAATGAAGGCGTGCGAGAGGTCGCTGCGTCGATTTCAGACCGACTATATTGACCTGTACTTGATTCACCGTCAAGATATGGCAGTGCACACTGAAGAGACCTTGAGTGCGTTGACGGATCTGGTGCGTCAGGGTAAGGTACGATACGTTGGTTGTTCGACACATCCGGCCTGGGCAGTGCTGGAAGCCGTTCTGCTCGCCGAATTCAAGGGTTATGCGCGTTTTGCTACTGAAGAGACGCCCTACAATTTCTTAGACCGTCGTATTGAGAACGAATTAGTTCCGATGGCTCAGAGGCATGGTATTGGAATCTTCGCCTGGTCTCCTCTTGCGATGGGCGTTTTGGCTGGGGTATATGAAAAAGAGGATGAGTATCCTGATGATTCGCGAGCGGCGCTGCGCGGTGGATTTTATGCGGACCGCGTAACGAAGAAAGGCATCGAAGTAGGGAATAAGTTTGCGAAATTGGCCAAAGAGGCTGGCTTGACACCGGCTCAGTTGGGAATTCTGTGGTGCAAGGACCAACCGGGCATCACCGCTCCTCTGATCGGCCCTGAAACGCTGGAGCATCTTGAGGATACGCTTCCCGTCGCGGAAATGACCCTGGACGATTCGTTGCGGGAAGCGTGCGACAAACTCGTTCCGCCCGGGAGCTCCGTGGCTAATTTCCACAATACGGCCGGGTGGATGATAGGACAGATCGTTTGATTTAGGGCTACGGCGTGAAGAACAAACAAGTGAGCTCATTAGAAAATAGGTAGTCGTTATGAGTGATATTCGACCTTTTAAGGGGCTTAGGCCAAGGCCGGAGCTGGTACAAAAAGTTGCGTCTTTGCCTTATGATGTGCTCAATTCTCAAGAGGCAAGGGAGCTTGCAAAAGATAATCCGATGAGCTTTTTACATGTTGTAAAGGCTGAAATCGATTTTGGCCCTGACACTGATTTACATAGTGATAAGGTCTATAAAAAGGCCGCTGAAAATTTACAAAAATTTTCGCAAGACGGCATTCTTCTCCAAGACGATAGTCCCTGTTTCTATATCTATCAAATTACTATGGACGGTCATTCACAGGTGGGGCTAATGGCGGGGGCCAGTGTTGATGAATATGAGAAAGGCTTAATTAAGGAAAGTGAACTTACAATAAGAGATAAAGAAGACGACCGGACCCATCATGTTGATATTCTAAATGCCAATTCCGGTCCGGTAATGCTTTCATACCATGGACACGAAGAAATCGACGAGCATTTGGAAAAAATATGCAATACTTGTGAGCCTGCTTATGACTTTACTGCTGATGACGGCATAAAGCATGTTTTGTGGGTAGTTTCAGAAGCCCGAGTTGTTGAACGTATACAGGAAATTTTCAAGAATGTGCCGGCCATGTATATAGCAGACGGACACCACCGAAGCGCTGCAGCATTTCGGGTTCGTAATCTGAGAAAAGAAACAAATCCTAATCACACCGGAGATGAGCCTTATAACCATTTTCTGGCTGTGGCATTTCCGGATAATAAATTGCAAATACTTGGATATTACAGGGCAGTAACTGATCTTGGGGGCCTTGAGGCTGAAACATTTATAAACAAGCTATCAGAAGATTTTGTTGTTTCACAAACCGATGATCCGATGCCGCAAAAGCCTCGCCATTTTACTATCTTTTTAGATGGTAACTGGTATAGCCTTACTGCAAAGGACGGTTCTTTCCCTGTCCATGACCCTGTTTTGAGTCTGGATGTGTCAATACTTCAGAAGAATATTTTAGAATCCGTTCTGGATTTATATAATATTAGCACGAATGATAGAATAGATTTTATCGGGGGGATACGGGGAACAAAAGAGTTGGAAAGAAGATGTAGTCAGGATATGCGTGTAGCTTTTGCGCTTTATCCGACGAGTATTGGTCAGTTAATGAGTGTTTCGGACAGTGGGCAGGTAATGCCGCCTAAATCAACATGGTTTGAGCCAAAATTAAGGTCCGGAATGGTAATAAGAAGTTTATGATTTTACGGTAAATTTAACATAGGATAAATTATGAGCAGAAAATTTAATTTTTATGCAGGACCTGCAACCCTTCCACTACAAGTACTGGAGCAAATGCGGGACGAATTAGTTGACTACAATGGGATGGGGCTCTCTCTTATTGAAACAAGTCATAGAAGCAAAGAGTATGACCAGGTGCATAATGAAGCGATTGGACTTGTTAAGGAACTACTTAACGTACCGGATAACTACAAAATATTATTTTTAGGTGGTGGTGCAACTTTGCAGTTTTCGATGATCCCTTTGAATTTTCTTGGGGAAGGTAAATCCTGTGATTTCACACTTACCGGTTCATGGGCCAAAAAGGCTTATGCAGATTCACAAAAATGTGGAAAAGTAAATGTGATATTCGACGGAGCTGAATCTAATTTTACAAAAATCCCGGATCCATCATCCTTAACGATAACTGCCGGCACTGCATATCTGCATATTACAACTAATGAGACAATTCAGGGTATACAGTGGCATAGTTTTCCGGACACAGGTGAGGTTCCGTTGATTGCAGATATGTCAAGCGATATTATGAGCCGACCTTTGCCGGTTGAGAAGTTCGGATTGTTCTATGCAGGCGCTCAAAAGAATTTGGGTCCGGCAGGCACGACACTGGTGATTATTCGCGAAGATCTGCTCGACAGTTGTCCTGACACACTGACTGCATATCTTAACTACAAGACTCATGCTCAGAAAAACTCGTTATATAACACTCCCCCGGTATTTGCGATATACGCTATTAAGCTTGTTCTCGAACGGGTTAAAGGCTTGGGCGGATTAAATGATATGGCAGAGTTAGCGGAAAAGAAAGCCTCACTGCTTTACAATACTATTGAGCAGAGCAACGGATATTATAGCTGTCCGGTTGATCAGGCAAGTCGTTCAAAGATGAATGTAGTCTTTAGACTTCAGCAAGAAGATTTAGAAAAGAAATTTGTTGAAGAAGCTGCACAAGAAGCAATGATAGGACTTAAGGGCCATAGGAGTGTAGGCGGCTGTCGTGCTTCAATATATAATTCAATGCCCCTTGAGGGGGTAGAGAAACTTGCTGATTTTATGAAAACATTTGCAGAGAATAATTAACTTATCATGTCCGAGCCCCGCAGCTTCGTTAAGGCTGTCAGGCCGTTCATATTCGGCATTACATTATCGAGCAGAATAAAATCTGGCAAATCATTTCTGCATGATGTCCCACTTTGGATATTGCCATGTCTTTCGGAAATCGCCCACATCACGCTGAAAAAAACGCTCAACCATGGAAAACCGCAGCTTTAGTTCGCCATCGACATAGAGGCGTAATTTCCTCCCTCGATAAACCACAGCGACGGTATGCCAGCGGCCGTCGGCGTAGTTGCTCTTGAGAGTCTCGTTTTGCATGCTGGCCAGAGCATAAAAGGTGAAGATGTAGTTGAAGTTCTTGATGAGTTGATTAGCAAGCGAGGCAAGCCCGAAAGGATACAGGTTGACAACGGCATTGAATTTACTTCCAGATCAATGGATTTGTGGGCTTATCTCAATGAAGTAAAGTTAGATTTCAGCAGGGCAGGCAAGCCTACGGATAATGCGTTTACAGGGTCATTTAACGGCAATTTCAAGGCTGAGTGTTTAAATGAAAATTGGTTCTTGTCACTGGCCGATGCTCGTGATAAGATCAAGCAGTGGTGAGATGATTACAATTAGTATCGACCACATAGTTCCCTGGGCGACCTGAGCCCGGTGGAATTTGCGGAAAGTTGTATTCCTTCCGCTTCGCCTACGGCTCAGTTCCAGGAATACAACAGGGTAATATTGAAGCTTTAAATTCGCATAAATAGTGGACCAGAAATTGGGTGCAGGTCAAGTTGTGAAATACTCTCATAAGACATGGACCAACAAACGGGTGCAGGTCAAGAATTTCAAAGCCATTTGTATCTTGGTACTGCTGATAATATCATCTGGCATTTGTTCGTGTAATTCGACCTCGCAAAACACCGCCGCTAAGGATAATGCATTTTCTCCACTGATAGGGGTTTGCACGTCGATACGCAACGGCAGCAAACTCAGAGCAGACGGGTATGCATACGTCGAAGAAAGCGTAGGGAGATTTCTGGTTCCAAAAGAGTCAGAGGAAAAGTTCGCAGAAAAATTCACCCGGTTCAAAGAGGCGGATTTTCCCATTTATGCCTGCAACAGCTTTTTGCCCTCATCGTTAAAATCTGTGGGGCCTGACCCGAGGCATGATGAAATAATCGCATATTCCGAAACCGCATTTAGCCGGGCAAGCAGAGCTGGAATTGAGATAATAGTCTTTGGAAGCTCAGGTTCCCGTGGGGTACCCAAGGGCTTTGAGAGGGAAAAGGCTAAAGAGCAGTTTGTGCAATTGCTCAAGAGAATGGGGCCTGTCGCGCGGAGATTTGATATTTTTGTATGTGTAGAACCATTGAATCGAGGAGAATGTAATTTTATAAATTCACTTTCCGAGGGAGCCCAGATAGTCAGCCTTGTTGATCATCCTAATATCAGATTGGTGGCGGATTTTTATCACATGGCGCGTGAAGGCGAAGGGCCAGACGAAGTCATCAAGGCCGGGCAATACCTGCGGCACTGCCACATTGCAGAAAACAAAGGTCGGACGCCGCCCGGCAAAGCTAAGGATGACTTTACGGGTTATTTGCAGGCTCTAAAACAAATTAATTACAAGGGCGGGATATCGGTTGAATGCAGGTGGGAGGACTTTGACGAGGAGCTTGGAATAGCGATCGCTTACATGAAAGAACAAATAAGGTTAGTTAACTGAGTTCGGAGTAATTAGAGAAAGACAGGTGATATTGTGAAAAAGATTAATCGAAGAGACTTTATGAAGGGTTCATTAGCTACTGCTGCAGGTGTGGGGCTGGCCTCAAGCCTGACGGCAAGGGTGCGGGCAAATGTCAAGGGTGCAAATGATGACATTCGCGTTGCGATTGTTGGTATTCGGGACAAAGGAAATCAACACATTGATGACTTTAGGAAGATTGACGGCGTTAGGGTGGTAGCCCTTTGTGATGTAGATAAGGATATTCTTGCAGAACGGGCTAAAAAGTTTGCCGAAAGCAATGAGGAGATATCCACCTATACTGACGTTCGAAGAGTGTTGGACGACAAAGATATCGATGCGGTGGTCATTGCAACGCCTAATCACTGGCACTCTTTAATGACGATATGGGCCTGTCAGGCAGGCAAGGATGTGTATGTCGAAAAACCGATATCGCACAATATCTATGAAGGCCGCAAAGTAGTCGAGGCGGCCCGCAAGTATAATCGTATTGTGCAGACTGGTACGCAGAACCGCTCCGATGTGGGGCTTATCCCTGCGATGGAATACATCCATAGCGGCAATCTCGGCAAGATGCTGTACGTACATGGGATTTGCTATAGAAGGAGAAAGAGCATAGGGAAGGTCGATGGACCACAGCCGATACCTGAATCGGTCGATTACGACCTTTGGACAGGCCCGGCTCCTCTGGGGCCTTTGATGCGTAAAAGTCTGCATTATGACTGGCACTGGGTGTGGGCAACGGGCAACGGCGATATCTGCAATCAGGGTGTGCACGAAATGGATGTTTGCCTGTGGGCCTTAGGTAAAACAGAGCTTGCTCCGCGAGTGATGAGCCTGGGTGGCAGGTTCGGATATGATGACGACGGCGAGACGTCGAACACTATGGTTTCTTTTCTCGATTATAAGCCTGTGCCGATCATCTTTGAAGTGAGAGGCTTGCCAAAAGACAAAAACGCCGGGGAGGCTATGGATAACTGTCTTGGTGTTCGAGTAGGAAATATCATCCGCTGTGAGGATGGTTATTTTGCCGGTGGCCGCGGCGGCGGGTGGATATACGACAACGATGATAACAAGATTAAACAATTTCCCGGTGATGGCGGTGGAACACACCAGGAAAACTTCATTGACGCTGTGCGAAGCCGCAAAGTGAGCGATCTTCGGGCTCCGGTTCTGGGGGGACATCTTTCGGCTGCACTTTGCCACATGGCCAATATCTCTTATCAGCTCGGGCAAAAATCAGCTCCGGAAAGAGTCCGGGAGGCAGTCAATGAAATCCCTCTGGAATATGCTCAAAAGAGATGGGAAAGTGTGCAAGAGCATTTGTTCCTGAACTGGATTGATCTGGCACAGACGAGGGTCACTGTCGGACCTTGGCTCGATATGGATCCGGATACTGAGCGATTCGTCGGTAAGGGCACGTACAGTGTTTCGCGATGGGCGAATGACCTTGCGACTCGGAATTACCGCAAGCCATTCGTGGTTCCGGAGGTGGTCTGACCAGGTTCATGATGAAAGTGACGAACAGTTGCTGCCGATGCTCATTGGCTCTATTTTTCTTTTGTTATTGAGAAGGGCCCGTTGCGGCAATTTCCTTTAACTTGCGGAATGAGTTTTGCTTTTGTATGATATTCTGCAGAAATTCCTTGGAACAGCGGGATAGAAAGGTTCATATTGGAATCTCCGAATAAAGAACAAATCATGATCCAATATTGCAGTTCACTGACGACGTACATTCACTTGAAATGGTTGTTACAAGGCTGAATCCTGCGTATAATAAAGCCGAAAGAATTTGTGCTGCTTATGGTATAAAATGCATATCATCTTTGTTCATTACAACATAGGTTGCCCTCAGGAAACTCTCAGATAGAAGGATTGTAAAAATGGAAGGTAACTCTGCAAGACATACAGATATTTCGATGAATCTTCGGATTCAAAAAGACCGTCAGTTGATTATTGAATCTCGCCGCAAAGGCAAAGGAGCTACATTAGGTGCTTTTTTCAAGCTGTCCAGATCCAAGTAAAGACTGGTCGGGCACAAATGGCAAACAGTGGTCTAATTAATAATGAGTGATTAATCATGAAGAAAATAATGGCAATAATAATTTGTGTGTTGGTTTTGGCTGCAATTCCTACATATGGAAGGGTAAGCAAAGAATACATACGATGGGCAAATGGAGTGTTTGAAATCCCAGTTGAAATTCAGGAAGCGAACGACATTTCTGACTTACAGCTTTTTCTTGATGACAAAGATGAATTTACCAGAATGGCTGCTGTAAGAAGATTAGGAGAAGTAGAAGGCAGCAGAGCTGTTAGTTTGCTTCGTGAAATATTTACCAATGAGCCACCTACCAGAGGGCTGGACATAATGCCGCTTGTGAGATTGGAAGTTATAAGAACTTTGGGACGTGTGGGTGGAGATGATGCTAAATCATCCTTACTTTTGTTACTTAACAGTTATTGGGAAGCAGGGCCACAAGTAAAGGATAAAAAATACTTTTATCATGATAGGGATTTCGAACCAGTAGTATCTTTGATATTAGAGGAACTCTACAATTGGAACAATGATGATAATGTTTTTCAGGCAGCCAAAAAAATTGCCTTTAGTGAGGCCACAATAAATTACTATGCTCACAGAATAGCAAATAAAGCCTGGGTGCTTTATCTAAAAGGATATATGGCGAAGCAAGGAGTAAATAGTGGAAAAAATTCCGCAAAATATCTGCTTGATTTTATAGAAGATTTATCGGAAGGGGGAGTAGCTTATGGTAAATTAGAGGCCGTTAAAAAAGATGCCGCCCAAAGTCTTTTTAAGAAGCATGGCGAGGAAGTTTTATACTCACTTCAAAAAGATATTGAAGAAGAATTTGAAAAAGCTCCTCGTGATCCGAATGGTGCTCTTTCTAAGGGTCATAACAGATTAAGAAGGCAGATAAGTTACATAAAAAAAGTACTAAAAGAAAAGGCAGATAAAAGGAAAACAGTAAAAGAAACAAAAAAGCAAAAAGCTAAGAAAAACGTTGACAACTAAACGTTTTAGAAATTTTTAGATAAGAGGCACCGAAATTGGAAAACGACTCTAACAGACAAGCGGATATTTCGATGAATCCACGGATTCAAAAAGACCGTCAGTTGATTATTGAATCTCGGCGCAAGGGTAAGGGGGCGACATTACGTGCTTTTTTCAGGTTATCGGGGCCCGGCTGGCTTCAGAGCGCTATCACGTTAGGAGGCGGTTCGCTTTCGTCAAGTCTGTATCTGGGCGTTCTGGTGGGCTTTAGCTTTCTCTGGTTACAGCCTTTGGCTATGATGCTCGGCATAATCATGCTCAGTGCAATTGGGTATGTGACCTTATCAACGGGCCAGCGTCCGTTTCGGGCAATCAACGAACACGTGAATCCCGTTTTGGGTTGGGGCTGGCTGATTGCCTCGATGATGGCCAATTTGGTGTGGTCGATGCCGCAGTTTGCCCTCGGCACCGCGGCCATCCAACAGAATCTGTTGAGAAATCTTGTTGGTACTGAGGTCATGCCCGATCCATGGGGCAAGATCGTAGTGGGCACTGCCATTTTGGCTGTTGCCATCACGTTTGTCATGCTCTACAGCGCCGGCGGGTGGGGGGCGAAGCTTTTTGGGATTATTGTCAAGGTCATGGTCGGCATGATAGTGCTGTGCTTCTTCGGCGTGGTTGTCAAGATGGGCCTTGAAGGCGCTTTAGACTTGCGCGCGGTTTTGAAGGGTCTTGTGCCGGACTTGCGGTTTTTGTTCAGGCCTGCGGTGACGTTTGGCCCGTTTTTGGAGCAGGTTGAGCCCCTCTGCCGGGCGTTCTGGACGGATATTATAGTTGCCCAGCAGCGCGACGTTATGATAAGCGCCGCCTCGACGGCCGTCGGGATTAATATGACTTTTCTACTGCCGTATTCGATGCTGCGCAAAGGCTGGGACCGCGAGTTTCGCGGCTTAGCGATATTTGACCTTTCGACCGGTTTGTTTGTGCCGTTTGTCCTTGCAACGGGATGTGTAGTCATCGCGTCAGCTTCACAGTTTCATGCAATCCCAGCGGCAGGATTTCTTGGAGAGATGAACCAGCTGGGCCAGGTCGTGCAACCAGCCAAGAACCTTGTTGGGCCGTATAATGATTTGATGGAAAGACGTTTGAAATTCGAGATTGGTGCCGAAGCCTTTGAGCAAATGTCGCAAGCCCAAAGAGCAGAGCGGGCCGGCTTAATGCCCACAGCCGACAGAAAGATGGCGGCAATGCTGGTTAAGCGCGACGCGTTTAACCTTGCGGATTCTTTGGCGCCGCTGACAGGGAAAGTTTTTTCGCATTATATTTTCGGCTTGGGTGTGCTCGGCATGGCGATGGGTGCGGTGACGATGCTTATGTTGATAAACGGGCTTGTATTTTGTGAAATGCTGAACCTGCCCGCCCGGGGCTGGCCCCAGCGCATCGGCTCGCTTATGGTTT
>JGI10211J14876_10000271_pt1 | contig 21650 bp, 14 predicted proteins | sample Etolagsediment_FD_14876 | JGI IMG/M metagenome (IMG submission 14876)
ACCGAAGTGAGCCATCCGATTACACGAGGGATGGAAGCTTTCGAGACGGACGATGAGCTATATACCTGCCTTGCGGGCGACAAGCCGATCAAAGTTTTAGCGAAGGCGCGTTCGAGAGTTGACGGCAAAGATTACCCGATGGCGTTCGTATTAGACTACGGCAAGGGGCGAGTGTTTCACAGTGTTTTGGGGCATGATGTGAAAGCACTGTCGAATCCGCCGGTAGGTAAACTGTTTCGGCGGGCGTGTGCGTGGGCAGCGAACATAAGATAGCGTACAGCGTTTAGCTTAGAGCGGATAGGGGAGGGGGACGATGCGATGTTCAAACTGCTTAAGAAGTATCCTGATAATAAGGTGTTTTTGGAAAGTATGGGGGCCGGAAGGTGATTTATCAGGCCAGACCTTTTTTGTTTTCACCATATCTCGAAGTGTATCTCAAATATCGTATCTCGTATCTCGTGTTGAAGGCAAAGAATAGCGTAAAAGACCGTAAAAGTCAAGGGAAAAAGACACCCCAGTGAGATAACGCTTCACTATCTCACGGGGCAAGCGGGGGTTATGCTTCTTGGATGACTTTTAGGCCGAGGGCTTTGGCAAACTCGGTCAAGGGCTCTTTTACATCGCCATATACAGTGACGCGATGCCAGCCGAACAGGTCCCACTGGTCGAAAAACTTTCCGATGTCGCCGACGACCTCGGCGACCAACTTTGTACGGCAGCCGTACTCGCTGACGAGGTTGCCGACCGCTTTTGCCTGATGGATAATCATCTCTTTACGCTCGGCGTTGGTGCGAAAGGAGGTTGTCATATAGCCGGGCGGCAAAAACGACTGGGCGCAGGCGCCGCGCGGGTCGCGGTTGTGAAGGGTAAGAATACGAAATCTGTTCGGCTTGCTCTGCGTGCCAAAGGGTTTGGTCGTCGCCACGCAGTGAGCATAGACAATCTGGTTCTTTGAGGTGTCGATGGCCGGGTCGGAGACGTATCCGGGCCTGCCGGTGAGAATCCTGGCCATGAGCATGCTGAGTGTATCGTCGTGCTTGGCCTCGCAGACGCCCTGTCCGCCGTCGTTAAGAATCTGCATGAATCCGAGGCAGGGATAGGCGGGGAGCCTGCCCGCGGCGAATCCATGGAGACAGTTAATAGTCACGGTGTCTGTGTTGTATTTTTTGAGCAGCTCGAGGGTGGCAAGATAGATGGCACCGGCCCTGTCGACTGCTTCGGGCTCGGGTCCGGTGACGAACTCGGCGGCCTCGCGCCATCGGGCGGCCCATTCTTTGGCCCGGTCCATATCGACTTTGTCATAGAAGCGGGCGAGTTCGGTGAAGTCAAGATAGTTAGCCGTGGCGCCGAAGAAGTTGCGCTGCTCGCCGGGTTTGCCGCCGCGACCGACTATCAGAAACGATGACTTGCGAAAACGCTCGACGCATTTGGCGATATCGGTCAGGGTCAGCGGGTCGTCGGTACAATCGGCCTTTCGGCGAGGGCCGAAAGTGGTGCGATATACCTTCTCGCATCGGCGAGCAAAAACGGCGGGGGTGATGTGCGGCCGGCGGACGTCGGCGAACTGATTGGCAACAAGAACCAAATCGCTCAAGCGGGTCGAGGATACGGCCGCGGCGGGAATGCCTTTGGTGCGCAATGCGCTGTATCTGGTAAGGAATCCTCCGCAGCCGCCGAGGAACTCGTTTGCTACGAGCATCGGTTTGCCCAGGAGGCCGATGTCGATAATCGCGGCGGCCAAGACCCAATCGTTCGTCATCGTGTAGACGAGGTAGCCGTCGACTTGCGTCTTGAGTGCAAGGGCCTTCTTTACATCGTCGGGCTTCTTGACCGTAACGGGGACAAAGTCGATGGCGGGACAGCCCTGCCTCAGGGCGGCCAGGATCTCTCGCTCGCGGCCGTCGGTATCGAAGTTGGGATAAGGCCAGATTTCCCTTATGGCCGTGTTCGCAAAGAAAACCGTTGCGACGCGGACCTTCCCAGCCTTATCATCGACAGCAGCGGCCAGCGAGCCCAGCCCACCGAGAGTCACCGCCGCGGCGGCCCCCTGTAGAAAACGCCGCCGATTAATGCCCCCACTGCAACCATCACAGGAACTATGAGCGTGACACAGACACATCCTGGCTTCTCCTTTCTTGTTATTATTTAGTATTGATTATTTGGTCTGAGATTGCCACGGCCTGTCGGCCTGGCAATGACATCGAGAATCCGTGAACCAGCATCGAGCATCCCCTACAAATTATATTCTTTGATTTTCCGGTATAGTGTTCTTTCGCCGATGCCTAAGATTTTAGCGGCCTGTTCGCGGTTGCCTTTCGTTTTCGCCAGGGTGTCCATAATGGCCTGCTTCTCCAATTCATTCAGAGAGAGGCCTGCTAAGCCGGCTGGTGCACGGGTGCCGGCACTTAACTGCCGTACCTGGTGCACTTCAGGCGGAATGTCGGCCACATCAAGCTCCTTGTGGTCGCACATTACGACCATTGTCCTGATGGAGTTGCGAAGCTGGCGAATGTTACCGGGCCAACCATAGTTTATAAGGGCCGTCATAGCGGCTTCCGTTATGCCGGTAACTTCGGAGCCGATTTCGAGGGCGGCTTCTTTGAGAAAGAACTCGGCCAATAACGGTATGTCTTCCGGCCGGTCGCGCAGGGCCGGCAGTGAAATGCTCACTCCCTTGATTCTGAAATACAAATCCTGCCGGAACCTCTTCTGTTCTATGAGCTTTGTCAAATCATGGTTGGTCGCACTGATTACCCGCACATCAACAACAATTGGTTTATGAGAGCCCACCGGCATAACAATACCGTCTTCGAGAACACGCAGCAGCTTGGCCTGCATATTCAGCGGCATATCACCGATTTCATCCAGTAACAGTGTCCCCTTGTCGGCTACCTCGAAGAGGCCTTTTCTGTCGGCGGTAGCGCCGGTAAAGGCGCCTTTGACGTGGCCGAACAATTCGCTCTCGAGCAGGGTCTCAGTCAGGCCGGCACAATTTATCGGCCTGAACGGTCTGTCGGCGCGTGGCGAATTGTTGTGAATCGCCCTTGCCAGGAGTTCCTTGCCCGTTCCCGATTTGCCTTCAATTAAGACGGATATATTGGCCGGCGCCACGCGCCGTAAAACTTCAAATATCCCCTGAATTGTGGGATTTTGGCCCCATACACCCTCGAACTCGAACTCTTCTTTGTCTGTTTTGAGCTTTGGCCGCGCCCTCCGAACCGCCCTCAAAACCCGCCCGCCGGCCTGGGCTACAAGCGTACGAAGCTGGTCAATATCAATCGGCTTGACGAGATAATCGTAGGCCCCCCGTCTTATGGCCTCTTTACACGTATCAATGGTTGCGTATGCGGTTATTAAAATAACTTCCGTCTCGCCGTTTCGCTTCTTTACTTCTTCGAGTACCGCCAGGCCGTCAATATCGCCGCCCAGTTTCAAATCGGTAACAATAACATCGACCCTTTGGTTGCGTACAATCTCCAGAGCGTCTTTGCCGCTGTAAACAGCGATTACCTTTGCGCCCGATTTCTCAAGCGCTTCGGCAATCCCGTCAGCGTGGTCCCGCTCATCATCAACAACTAAAACCACAATGCCTTTCTTTTCCAAATCGCCGCCTCATTCATCCTGGAGTGGTAATTTTATGGTAAACAATGTCCCCGTGCCCAACTCACTGTCAACGGTTACCGTACCATTATGCGCCTCGATAATCTTCTTTACGGTCGGCAAACCCAGCCCGCTTCCCCGCGGCCGAGATGAATAATAAACATCAAAAATCTTAGGCAATTTGTCCTCGGCAATACCACTGCCGGTATCGCTGATTTGGATAACGGCATCCTTTTTTTGCCGGTTTGTTCTTATTATCAACTCTCCGCCGTTACTCATAGCCTGCTGGGCGTTGATAAACAGATTCAATATCACTTGTTTTAACATATCCGCATCCACTTTACAAACAAGCGGTTTATTATACAGGCCCTGCCTAATGGTAATTGAGTGGCTGTGGGCCTGTGGCGAATAAAAATCGAGCATATCGCCAACAAGGCAGTTGATATCAACACTTGCCGGCTGTAATTCCGTTCTGTCGATATAACGAAGGAAACCGTTGAGAGTCTGCTCAAGTCTGTCAGTTTCCTTTTGAACCACAGCTATTTTCCTCAGCGCCCTTGCGAACCTCCGGTTAGTTTTTTCCGCATCTTTACCCAACTCAGCAACATCCGAACGCTTCAAGTCCTCACTGATAAGCTTCAAATTGACCTTGATAATGGAAAGAGGGTTTTTAATCTCGTGGGCAAGCGCGCCGGTCAATTTACTCAATTCTTCGAGCTGTTTGAGATGCCCACTTTTATTTCCCTGAACTTTTTCCTGCTCCAAAGAAGCCATATTGCTCCGCTTCGCTTTCGGTCTAAAAAATTTTTACACAAAACAGAAGAATCGAAACGAGAAACTATGAAACAAGAACAAAACCCGTTATAAGCCGGCACACTTGTTGTCTCCCTCTCTTTTGGTCCCGGAGATTAGACTACGATATCGCAAACATTTTGACCGGTCCGCCCATATCGCTACTTGCTATTATCGGATTCCTTTTTTTCACCCATCTCAGCAAGAGCGGCCCTGCGTGAAAGTTTGAATCTGCCCTGGTCGTCAATCGCCAACAATTTTACCGGTATTAGGTCACCTACCCTGCAGACATCATCGACATTCTTGACGAAACCATCGCTTAGCTCGCTAATATGGCACAGACCTTCAACGCCCGGCGTGATTTCAACAAACACCCCAAAGTCCTTAACAGAGACCACCTTCGACTGCTCATAAACCCTGCCTACCTTCGGCGGCTGTGTAATCAATTCGATAATCTCTTTTGCTTTCAAGTGGCCGTCGCCCCCGAAACAACTTATGTAAATAGTACCATCCTCTTCGACCTCTATTTTCGTATCGGTCTGTTCCTGAATACTCTTAATCATTTTTCCGCCCGGCCCGATTACCTTGCCAATAAACTCAGGGTCGATTTCGATACTTATCAGCTTCGGTGCATATTTACTTAATTCGGGCCTGGGTTTGCTGATGGCCTTGGCCATAATCTCCAAAATTTTCAGGCGAGCCGTTTTTGCCCGCTCCAGGGCCTCGACCATAATACTATGGGCCAACCCCTCAGCTTTTATATCAAGCTGTATTGCGGTAATGCCATCAACGGTACCAGCGACTTTAAAATCCATTTCGCCAAAATGGTCTTCTTCACCGAGGATATCGGTCAGCAATTCGTGTCGTCCGGTTTCGTCGCTAATCATACCGATTGATATGCCGGCAACGGCTTTTGTGATTGGAACGCCCGCATCCATTAGAGCCAGCGACCCCCCACAAACGGAAGCCATTGAACTGGAACCATTTGACTCGGTGATGTCCGAGATGACCCTGACAGTGTATGCGAACTCATCTTCCGGTGGTCTCACCCGTTCCAGCGCCCGTTCCGCAAGAGCACCATGGCCAATTTCTCTTCGACCAGGGCCTCGCATCGGCCGCACCTCGCCGACAGAAAAAGGCGGGAAATTGTAATGGAGGGTAAAATTCTGAGTGTATTCCTCTAACAGACCATCTATAATCTGGGCATCCCTGATGGTACCCAGCGTTACACTCACCAGCGATTGCGTTTCACCTCGCGTGAATAACGCCGAGCCGTGGGTCCTGGGCAAAATACCCACTTCACAATCAATTTGACGAATGTCATTATAGCCCCTTCCGTCGGCCCGCTTGCCTTCTAAAAGCAATTTCCTGACTGCCTGCCCCTCGACCTTATGGAGGATTCGCTTGACCATTGCCTTGTCATACCCGGCAGCAGTATCACTCTCCGATTCCGCCTCGTCCTCATCGGCACAATATTCATTAATGACCTGCTCGAAGAGTTCCTGTTTAGCCTTCTGCCGCTCCTGCTTTATCGGTACCTGCTTGAGTTCGCCCAGCTTATCCGCTATCTGCGAATTGATTTTCGAATAGAGTTCTTCATCATCTTCTACAAGCGGAATTTCCTTTTCAACACCGACCTTTTTTCGGAGCTCCTCAATCATTTCACAAACCTGGACGACCACTTTTTGTGCGGTCGCAACGGCATCGGCAATGACCTCTTCCGGCAGCTCTTTGGCACGGACCTCAATCATATTCAGGGCTTCTCTTCGGCCGCCAAGAAGCAGGTTCAGGTCGCTGACTTCCAGTTGTTTATGCGTAGGATTAACCACAAACTCTCCATTTACCCTGCCTAACCTGCAGGCGCCCGTGGGCCCCAAAAACGGAATTTTGCTTATTGTAAGGGCCGCACTGGCCCCGACCATCGCCAAAACATCAGGGTCATTTTCTCCGTCAAAACTTAAAACGTTCGCTGTGATTTGCACTTCCTGTAAGTAACCCTCCGGGAACAAGGGGCGAATAGGCCTGTCGATTTGCCTTGCCGTCAGGGTTTCCTTAGTGCTCGGCCTACCCTCGCGTTTGATAAAACCGCCCGGGAATTTGCCCGCTGCACTTTGCTTCTCTCGATAGTCAACACTGAGCGGGAAAAAATCAATATCCTCAAACCTGGGCGGGGCCGTTACGGCAGCAACAAGAACGACGGTCTCGCCGTATTTAACTACGACGGCCCCGTCAGCCTGCCTTCCAATTCTGCCCGTTTCGATGGATAAAGTTCTGCCCGCAATTTGTCTTTCTACGTTAGATACATCAAACATACACTTTCCTTATAAATGATTACTAAAAAGACCTCAAGAATACTCAATAGAAAACAATCCATTGATTTATTTTCGTAAGCCGAGGCGGGATATAACTTCCTGATAGCGTTTCACATCCTTTTTGCTTACGTATTTGAGCAACGCCGACCTGGTCCCGACCATTTTCAGCAAACCGCGCCTGGAGGCGTGGTCTTTGCGATGAATTTTGAGATGTTCGGTAAGCTCATTAATCCTTTTCGTCAGCAATGCAATCTGCACTTCAGGCGAACCGGTATCGCCCTCGTGCACCTCAAAATCGCTGATGATTTTCGTTTTTTTCTGCTTCGTTAACATCCTTTGAATTCCAAAGTTTTTTGCTCTATATCTTTCATCCTTCAGCTTTTTTGGTATTATAATTGCTTATTATCATATTTGCAAGTTTTTTCTGCGACAAGAAATAATTAGGTTTGGCCCAGATTTGAGGCATAAAATTTTAAAAAACCCCACTCAAAATCAATCCTTTGCCCACTAAAGTCGCGCCCTAACCAATCCGTTGTTTTATTAGCCGGTACTCAGGAGTTTTGCGATTTGGTCGATGGTTTTTCGGGTTGCACCCTGGTTTTTTCTGATTACCTCTCGGCCGTTTTGGGCGATTTGCCCGGCAAAATCCGGTTTAAGAAGGCACTTTTGCATCGTTTCCAAAAGTTCCCGCTTGTCTTTAACCATAATGGCACCCTGCTCCTCAAGAAGCGCATCGACGGTTTGCTTGAAATTGGAGGCGTGCGGGCCGAATATGGTGCATTTGCCGAGAGCAGCAGCTTCCATCATATCCGAGCCGCCCATCGGCACGAGAGAGCGGCCGACGAAAATGATACTTGCGAGTGAATAAAATTTTCGCAAGTCGCCCATAGTATCACCAAAGATGACGGGCACTTTATCAGGCCAGGAGGCATCGCCATTCTTGATGGAGCTGTAGCGGACAAAATCGGAGCCGGCATCAGCAATGAGTTGAGCAACTTCGTCAAATCTCTCGGGCTTTCGGGGGACTATTACGAGCCGCAGGTCACTGAATTGGTCCTGCTCTCTAAGATTCTTATAAACATCGAGCAATAGTTTTTCTTCTTCGTTCCCTGTACCGCCTGCGACCCACAATCTCTCATTGCCGATGTTAAGTTGTGCGGCCAAGGCATCAGCACCGTCGATTCGGTCGGTAATTTGAGCAGTGTCGTACTTTAGCGAACCCGTAACAACCACTCTTTCATCCGGGACACCAATTCCTCTAAAACGCTGAGCGTACTCATCTGTCTGGGCAAGAACAAGACTGACGTTTTGGAATATTTTTTTGGCGAGAGGCTTTATTTTGCTGTATCCGGCAAAACTTTTGTCACTCATTCTGCCGTTGATTACCACGACCGGGACACCGAGCCGCTGTGCTATTTGAACAAGATTGGGCCAAACTTCCAGCTCCATCAGCAGACAGATAGACGGCTGGATATTGCGGAAGGCGCGCTTCATTATCCAGGAAAAATCGAAGGGAAAGTAAATAACCGTATGCTTAGCTCCGAAAAGAGTGTTCGCGCGTGCAAAGCCGGTGTCGGTGGTGGCGCTGATTACGATTTCAAAATCGCCGAATCTCTTTTCCAGCCCTTCAATGAGGGTTTTAGCTGCATTAACCTCGCCGACACTTACGGCGTGTAGCCAGATGCATTTCTTCGCGGGATATTTACGAGCGATATTGCCGAACCGCTGGGCCCAGCCGGTCCGATAGCGCTTGTGCCTGAATACCCGATATACAACCACCGGACTTATAGCAACGACGGCGAGCAAATACACACAATCAATTATTATTTTCATAAGCACTTCCATCACAACGACAATCGCATAATGATAATTTTAAGCGGTGTTTGTGTCAAACAAATGCTCGGCGTTCCGGGTGATTGCTGTAAAATGAGAGCTGCTGAATAAGGTTAAGGTATGCTTTCCAGCCAGTGTTCAGACAGGATGGCGAAGTCGAGAAAGTCGATTTTTCCATCGGGATTCTGGAGAGGTGCCAGGTCTGCATTTAAGTTCCAGTTGTCACTTCTGGGGTTGAAGACGGCCAGCCAGGCGTCGGAAAGAGCCGCCAGGTCGCTATAATTGACGAGGCACTGGTAGCAGTCACCGGCGATGTCACCTGTGATGCTGCAGGCGGATTCGAATTCGAGTCTTGGGGTGTAGCCCTGCCCCATCATACCACCTCCCTTGAAGACAAAGTTCAGGTCAACGAAAAGGTTCATGCCGATGATGCCGTTGAGGTTGCCTCCTCCCGGCGCTGGGACATCGAGCATAACCACCGGTACATTGGTGTACTCGAGCCATTGGCCGGTAGCGGCAATATCGAGCGAATCGAGACAGAATCCTGGCGCTATGGCAACCTGTCCCGTGACGTCCATAATGTCGACGGTGAAGTCCGGATTTTCGGTGTCAAGCTTCAGGCCGGCAGCGATAATTGGGCTGATGACGGTGACCTGGGCACCGGTGTCAAACATAAATTTGAACTGCGTTCCGCTTTCATTGCCGTCTGCCACATTGACCCATGGCACAAAGTACAGACTTTGGCTGGACAGCAGTCCCCAAATCATAGATGGGTACACGGGTGTGCCCGATGGCTCCCCAGCACAGGCTTCCAAAAGCTCGCAGGGAAAATATTGGACGGCCGAGGCGTCGCTGGGGTAAAGTTCGAGATTGGTACCGCTGGAATAGGACGGTACACAGGGGTCGGAAAGACCATAGAATTTGATATACGGCGAGTTGAAATCGTTGCCATCGATGGTGACGGACAGTTGTTTGTTGTTGCAGAAAGCGGCACAGTAATAGACTGACAGAGACGTACCTGTAACGGTTGGGACGTTTGGTGAATCAATGGGGTCGCCGGCCAGGACGGAAACGTTGTATTCACCAATCATTTGTGAGTCATCAAGAAGCAGACCGTTCGGCTCGAGTATATCGAGTCCGGCAATAAAGATTGCCAGCGGGTCGGTGGTATAAACAGTTGCCGAGCCTATAACACCAGAAAGCTCCACGGGCAGAGATGTGACCAAACCATTGCCGTAGATGCCCGTTTTGACGGCAGCGTCATAACTAATCAGAGTGGTGCTGGAACCGGTGTCGAAGATACCAATAGCATAATCGGATTGCGGATTATCTGTGAGGTAGTCACCGACAACATCGGTTGAGGCATAGGCGTTAAAGTCCCCTCCTACGGTCTCATCTGTGACGGCCAGGACAATCCAGGGCACGAAGCCGTCTATTGGAGGTGAGTCAATGACGTTGGCGTAGACAAATTCAGTGCTTTTTTCGGCCAGTACCCCAAGGTTGTCGGAACTAATTTTCTTTAGCCGAAGTTTATGCGGGCGTCGGATATGTTTTTTCAGCCTGTTGGGAGGTCTGCCCGGCGGATAGCTGATGGCCTTTATTCGCGAGCCGCCGGTCATACGCAAATCGACCTCCTTCCGCCGCCAGCCGGGTCGGCTTGCCTGAACCGACGATGTACAAAACACGACCACAACAAACAGCAGAGGAAAGAACGTTTTCAAACAAGGAAAGTCTTTGTTCTTTAACATTCAGCCATCACCCCTTTCTGTACCACATACATACTATTATACCATATAGACCCCAAACCCGTACGTACAAAATTACAATAAAATCGCGAGTAGCGCGGATACAACCGGTTATATTCTTGACTTATTCGCCTTTTTGGCGTAGTAGATAAGCGGATGTTTTGGTCCCCGTAGCTCAATTGGATAGAGCGTTGGCCTCCGGAGCCAGAGGTTGTGCGTTCGAGTCGCACCGGGGATATTAAACGGCGGACAGGAACAAGTATACGCTGTACGCCAGATGCCGACAGTAAAGGATTACGGGGATGGCAGTTTTAGTAGGGATAGATGAAGCCGGTTTCGGGCCTATTTTGGGGCCTTTAGTCGTATCATCCAGCACCTTTTCACTCCCACGTCATCTTATAAAAGCCGACCTCTGGCAGATTTTACGAAAAAGCGTCGGCATCAGAAGAAAACAACTCGCCGGCCGGCTGCTCATCAGCGACAGCAAAAAGGCCTACAGCAAATCCATCGGAATCAAGTACCTGCAGCGAACGGTCCTGGCGTGCCTGAGATGCCTTTATAAAGAGCCCGCCAGTCTAACTGAACTACTGACGATGGTGTGTCCGGACTTCCTTGAGCGATTAGAGGTTTATCCCTGGTACAAAGAAGCCGACAGTTACGACATTTTAGCTGATAAAGCGGACATGGCAATCGCCTCGGCAGTGCTAAAAAACAACCTGGCCTCAAATGACATCGAATTGCTGACACTGCGCAGTTGCTGCCTGGACGTGGCATATTACAATAAGATGATGGGCAGTGTAAAAAACAAGGCCCGCGTTCTTTTCACCGCTACCTCAAAACTTATAAAGAGAGCTTTTGACGATTTCACAGACGACGAATTGCAAATCGTTATTGACAGACAAGGCGGACGAGTTCACTATCGCAAAATCCTGCAGCAAATGTTTGCGGATATGGAATTGAAGATTCTCCATGAGAGCGCAGCGGCCAGCAGCTACGAATTAAAAGCCGGTGGCAAAAAGATGCGTTTGCATTTTGTGGTCGATGCCGATGAACACTTTTTGCCTGTGTCGTTAGCGTCAATGGTAAGCAAGTATCTGCGGGAACTTTTAGTTGATAATATAAACCGTTACTTTGCCCGTTTCGACACAGATTTAAGGCCTACCGCCGGTTACTGGAAAGACGGGCTCCGTTTTATCCAGGATTTAAAAACGAATCTGCCCCAGGTCCAATTCAACAGCGAACAACTAATCCGCTGCCGATAGGATATGTCCGGCCTGTTTTTCTTCATAAAATCTTTACCCTACTTCCTGCCTTTTTGTGATAAACCCCTCGCAGCGTCCCATAATAACATTCCAACATAACTGTCAGCAGTTCGCTTTGCACAAAACCATCCTCCCGGGGCGTGCCAACCCGCTCCAAAAACGATTTTTCTTGAATCTGAAAGGCAAAATCAGTAAAATATATTAGAGTCAATGTGGTTTTACAGAGCTTGAGGAGCGATGTAAAAGCCTTTCCTGCCTGCGGATGAGGGAACTAAAGCTTCGGCTTGCTCTCTTCCAGGTTAAGCGTGGATGGGTCAGTTAACCACCGCTGCGGCTCATAAATGGCAGGGCTGGGAGATTAGTATGCGTAAGAGAACAGGAACACATTTTCAAGAACGTGCTCTTATGTTCTTGATTTTACTGTTAACTTTCACACACCTGAGTGCAGGTGCCGAGCCGAATTCTGCCACTCTTGAAAGACAAGTTTCAATAACAGCGCAGCAGCAGCTGAGAACGCCAATCACATACAGCTGCATAAATTCACCCATCGAGACAGTGCTGATGGATTTGGCGGAGCAGGCGAAAGTTGATATTGTCAAAAGCCCAAAAGTTACCGGTAATGTTACGGTGAAATTGACAGGTGTTCCTTTAGAAGAAGCATTGACTAACATTCTTGCGGCATACGATTATACCTACATAGCCACGGAAAGTATGATTAGAGTAGTGCCGCTTCCCGAAATTACCGTTGCAATAGAGCAGCCGATAACGAGGATTTATCAAATTACCTACGCAGACGCCAATGAGGTTGCGGAGGCTCTGCGCGCTTTCGTGTCGAGGCAGGGCAAAGTAGCTCTCAATAGAGGAACCAGCCATATAATGGTCACGGATATCGAAAGTAAAATCAAAGGTATAGACAAGTTCATCGAGCAAATAGACCACCTGACAGCGCAGGTGCTGGTTGAAGTAAGAATCTATGATATAACCAGCAAGGAGGGGTTTGAATTGGGGGCCGATTGGCATGCCGGGCGCAACGCCCCCTACACTGCGGACACAATCCTCCTGCCCAACGAAGTAACTACAACCGAAATTGGACGGAGTACGGTTGAATTCGAAGAGGATAGGACTGATACCAGGACAGGGCCGCCCGACTTCGTTGAAGTGAGGCGTGAAGAAAGTACTACTGAAGATAGTGGGAGAACAGATACCGAGGCCATGTTTTTAAACCCTCGCATAATAAGAACCAATTATCGGAGGAAGCCCTTTGCAGGCGGCTCATTTGACCGTATCACGGGCGGCACTCTGAGCTTTAGTATTCTCAACGACGCAGTTGATATAGACCTGGCACTGAGCATTCTGCACAAGGAAGTTGAAGCGAAACTTCTTGCCAATCCCCGGGTTCTGGTGCTTGATAACGAACCCGCCAATTTCGAGATAGTACGCGAAGTTCCCTACAGGGAGTTACTGCAGGTAGCCAGGGAAGACCCTATAACGTATACGGAATTTAAGGATGTGGGCGTTCGCCTCAAAGTTACCCCGCACATTGCGAGGGATGGGATGATAAGGTTACACATTATGCCTGAATTTGGGGTTCTGGTAAGCCAGAATGCAGTAAGTGTCTTGACAACCAAGGATGACTTTGGGCGGGATGTGCACCAGAATGTATTAGGCGTTCCGACTGTTGACACCCGCCGGGCCGATACAAGAGCCATGATAAAAGACGGCCAGACTATCGTGATAGGCGGTCTGCGCAAAAGAGAAACCTCCAGAAATATAACCAAAGTACCGCTGCTTGGCGATATGCCGCTTCTCGGAGGCCTATTCAGGTCCGAAACCGAATCGGTAAAAGTCAACGAACTGGTCGTATTTATAACCGCGACAATTGTTACCGAACCAGAGCTTTCTGACCTTGAGAAGAAGCAATTTGTTCAGACCGAGTTTGCCAGCCCTGAGATGAGAAAGCTAAGACTTGAGCGGCGTACTCAACCGAGAATCGAACCCGACGAACTTGATGTTACCGAGGCACTGGACCGGCTGCTGCAAGAACTTGAGCCTTCTGTGAAATGATATCTTTAGGCTTGCCTCTTACGCTGTTTGGTAGTTTTGGAGTAAACTGATTTCAGAATTGTTAGAGCAGTTACCTCATGTTCTATGCCTGTCCCCAGAAAACTCGCGTCTGAATATCTCACCGTCAGCGGCTGCGAACAAACTGACCTGCGGGTGCTTGCTTTTTTCAGAGCTGTAGAACTCAGTTGCTCCCAGATTCCTGGTCCAAATTGAATTCGGGAAGAGAGACCGAGCACCCAAGCAGCTCTTCTACAACCACTTACAAGGTGACAGTTCAACATTTCGCGCCCTGAGTATCAGATAGCCAGGACGAGTTTGCTTACAGATACTCTTTGAGGAAACCCTGGGAAAATTACGACAGTTACAGATGCAGCCACATACCCCTAAAGTATTTTTTGTTTTGAACAGAGAGATATTTATTCAAGCACTTTCCATCTTTGAGGATTTTTCCTTTGAAGCATTCAGAGGCATCAGATATATCAATGACGATACTTCCATCATCACTAAGTACGAGTAATCTGCCGGAATTTTCAAAGACAATCAATGCTTCCGCGGCAAAATTGTCCTGACCTACCGGAAATTTCTTTACCAGTACCGGCTGTTCTTCTTTCTTGCCAGACCAGCGATATAATGCAAAACCCGGCGCTTCGTTCTGTGGGCCGGCAATGATAAAGTATGACTTATGAAAATGAGAATACTCCATACTTCTAATCCCGAGTCCATCCAAACTCCACAGGATGGGGATGCCAAATATTGGTGACTCCTCCTTTTCAATCACTTGCTTTGGATTATGCAAAGGCACAATAATTGCTCTTTTTTTAGAAGTCGCACGATCAAAAAATTGAGGACTTCGAAATCCCATATAAAGTGTTTTGCCGTCAGGAGTTGCACATAGCCCTTCAATGTTTAAGCCCTCTTCTTTGGGTGCAAGCTTTTTGCGTTCTTTCTTTTTAAGTTTCTTTGCATCAAATCGGGTCACGCTATCAAGTTGCAGATGTTGTGTTACTTCCGATTTTATCATTTCATGGATTAGAGTACTGCAAGGGATGCCAACAGAAGTAATCATAACACTGTCGTTTACCATCCCGACCGAGGTAGCAAAAAACCTATACCTGTTCTGGCGCATTTTCCCGTCTTTGTTTCTGCCGTGGGAAGTTATCCAGTAGATACGGTCATCGACCATTGCTGCTCCTTCAATGTCAGCTTCCGGGTAGTTTGGGTCATTTACAACGAATGGGGTCAAATCATAGGAAGATATTGGTTGTGATGGGGTATTGCTTTTATAGATTCTCAATACGTTGTTTTCATCATCCGCTACTACAAACATATCATTTCCCAACCCTACCGCAGCGGAAGCATCGCTTGTTCCGCGATATACGACATAAGGCCCAGGAAAATTGCCATGAACATGACTGCCTATGGTAGTACATACCAGCAGAAAGAGGATCGCTTTACAGGTGCATTTCACTTCTGGCATCGTTGTACTTTGGACTCGTGAAACAAATCGATACAACTTACTTACCGTACTCAATCGGCCTCTGGCTTTAACGCATTTGGCTTTCGCATTGACGCCTGCTGTGAGTTTTCCCTTGTCCTTGTTCTCATGCTTGAGGCATCACAAAGCAGCTTGTTCCGAGCGATTGAGCCCATAAACGTTGCCACAGTCAAGCCAGCAAGCTGCCATAAACGCAAGGTGGGCCAGATTTATGATACTGTCACGCGTCAAATCAGGGGCAAATCGCTATAATCCTCTTATTCCCACGACCTCACCCGGGACCAGTTCTAAATCAGGATGAATTTTTACCAGTATGGCTCGTCCCCACTGGGGGTTCGCCGGGTTTGTCCATAAACGCTCCGGTATTTGTTCAACGACCGGTGAAACGTAGGTTATTTGAGACCTGGCTATCTGTGCCGGCTTAGTGTTTTTGATAACTTCCACCTCTATTCCTTCTCGAACGTGGGCCAATTGTCTTTCCTCGACGTAGGCAACAATTTCACGCGGCTCAATTTCAGCCACCGCGAATATTGCGTCTCCTGCAGCGATGACCTCACCGGGTCTTCGCAAGAGATTCTCACCGGGCCTATGTAAAGCGACTTCATTTGCATTTCCCAGAATTGGGATGACGATACCATTGACCGGAGACTTTAACACTAATGGCATGCGTCTTGCCCGCAGTTCCTCTATCAGATGTTCCTGTACCGCTATTTCTTTGTGTATAACTTCCAGTGCGCTGTCAACGGAGGGCTGTTTCGGCTGCTGTTGCGAGAACTCAGCGAGCCGTTTCTGTGCTGCATCCGAATCGCTCTTGGCTTGTTTAAGTAAGTGCTCGTTCTCTTCAATCTCCTTTGCCAGCGCGTTATGGGTTGCTCTTGCCCTTTGGTACGCGAGAAACGCAATATCGTTCTGGTCCAAAATGCTCTGAATGACAGAGGCTTTAGTATCCAGCTCGAGGCCATCCAGCACAGCGCGGTCGGTTTCAATGAGGGTCTTCAACTCCAGGACGCGAAGCTTGCTGTTCTCTACATCGACAGAGAATCGTCGATGTGTTGCGCTCCAGTCGGTCTGCTGGTTGACTGCTTCAGCTACAAGGCGCTGCTGCTCGGCGACTACCTGAGCCCTGAGACGTTGGAGTTCGGCCGAGGCGGTGTCTAACTGGGCCTGCAGGTTTTCATCGTCGAGCACGGTATCGATAACAGCTAATGTTTGTCCCTGACTTACTCTCTCGAACAACTGCACTGGAACATCCTTCAACCGACCATCACAGGTGGCAGCAATCTGATGCACGCGGCCTTGAGCTATACCTAAGAGTTCAAAGCGCTGTGCCCGATGACGAAACAATACCACTACACCCACAATCGCGGCCATCCATATCAGCACGGGCAGAACATGTGTGCGGATACGACCAGAATGCAGATTCCTGCTTCGCAGATATCTGATGCTCATTCTTTTCATACGCCCGTTCTAAACCTCCAATAATTGTTCCTGCATTGTCAGGCTGATGTTTTCAATGCCCTCGACTTTTCCCAGTTCGGAGAGCATCAGCTCATTTCTCTTAGCATTTCTTATTATCAACTGGTAGGCGTATTCGACAGTTGAACTGCCAAAGCCACTGTCCTGGGCCGATATAAGGGTGAAATTGCCGCAGAAACGTTTAAGAATTGTGATCACAGGGTGCCTGGGCCCAACATGTCCCTCAAGACTAAATCGCAAAAAGCCATTACGAGGATGATGTGTACCGAAGCCGGCCAGGTACAGATATATTGCTATCAAACTCAGAACAATTGTGCCAACTATTGCAACAGCGTAGCGTTGAGAGCCAGACGCCATACCAACCACCAGCGCACAGAAAATGAAAACTATATCCCTCGTATCTTTTAGTACGTTGCGGAAGCGTATAATAGCCAAAGCACCCATCAGTCCAAAAGCAGTGATGATGTTATTGCCGATAACAGCCATAATTAGGGCCACCAAAACGGTTATCAAAATCAGTGATTGTACATAGGATTTGGAATAGGACAAACCGCTGTGAGTGAAGTAGTAAACCCATGCAATAACCTGGCCCAGAACAAATGCCAATAACAATGACAAGAGTATGCTTTGGGGAGTAAAGACATCGCCGCTCGAGCGGGTCCCATCAAGTATTTCCCAAAATCGTTCCATAGTTACTACTCCGACAATCATAGCGCACCCATCCTCCTGCTTAACTCTTTCTTATTCGCAGGTGGTGAGCCAATAAAGGGCTATAATTCGCAAGTCTGCAAAGTTGACAGTCTCATCACCGTTGATATCTCCCGCAAGACCTTCTCCGCTGCACCACCAGTCATTTGCCAAGATGGCGAAATCGCGGAAATTAACGGGGCTCAACCCATCGAGATTGCCCCTTCCACATCCGCAGTATACTTGTGTTCTTACATTGGCAATTCGGGCAACAAGCCACGCACGAATGCTGTCGAATTGAGCAGCCACACCTTCCACCGTATTAGTGCCCAGTTGGTTATATGGGTCATCCGCCACAGCTTGCACAAGAACCGGCTCAATCATGTCAATAAATTCAAAGATACTGGCTTGAGAGAACGGCCCGGCAAGAAGATCGCACATTATCTGGTCGTACTGGGCACGAAAGACCAAATTGCCCAAAATCAGCATCTGATACTCGGTAGGGTTGTCGCCATAGATGTCGAAGGTGGTGCTCTGGAAAGCTGCGTCAATATCCCAGGGAAAATACATTCGTTTTCTGGTCTCCGCGGGATTATCCTTATTGAAATCGAGAAAATGAGCGTTTCGCTGGTGTTCGAAAAGCGAATCAGGATTCGCCGTGAAGGCGTCAACCGCCGCCAGTGAGAGCATGCCCTGCATATTGACAAGCTCGTTCAACTGGGTGACGAGATTATTGTCGTCCGGCGGGTCACAGAATACGTCAGGCACCAGGTTGGGGTCGTGTTCGTGTCTGAAAGGCCGGTAGCAAAGCTCGTTAACAGCAGGGCTTCTGGGGTTGGAGTCATCTCCCACTTCAAGAGTAAAATTATATTCGCCCCGGTATTGGTATAGCCACGTTTCATGCCAGACATACAGCCCGCGATTTTGCAGAAACCTTTTGTCCAAGTGTTCAGCGTTGACATACACGCCACAGTAATGACCATTGACGTACACCTTAACCCAGTTGGCGCGCCAGGAATCGTAGCCGTAGCCCGGCCACGCCGAGGCCATCCGATGGAGGTTCGCGGCAATGCCTTCCGTCAAAACATTATTATCGTCACCGTTTTCCATGCTGAGCTTTATGAGCCCGTGCCAATCCTGATCTATGTATTCATTGATGTCTATCTTTAAGCTGATCTTGGGGTCGCCCTCACCCCACGCTGGTGGTATGGGGTCACCTGACTTACGCCGCACCGAAACAAAGAGCTTGTTACCTTCTTCCCCATCCGCCCAAAACCACGCAGGTTTCTCAAGGTCAAAGGTCTCATCATTAAGAACATCATTCCAGTCTGCCGGATTCATTTCAATGTTTAAAGTTAAAAGTAAATTTGGTTCAAAAATCTCAGGCCAATCTTGCGCAAACAACAGGCCCGGACACACATCCGTACTTATGGCTATCATCACAACGCCCAATATAACTGCGTTTTTGAGGTACGTCTTCATCACCCCTTTCGCCAGTACGGCCTTGGTGTACGCTTCGTCGACAACTTTCCTCAAGTTGGAAAGCAAATACCTATATCTTTGCCCTCAACCGCACCTCAGTTCGTACCACAAAATCGGATATCATCACCCTACTTCAGCGGTATACCTGCGTGTACTAAACAAGATTGCTTCACTGAAGCAACATATTTTGAAATCGACCGCTGCTGCAAGTCGAGACACCTGACCATTTGATTTAACCACGCCGGGTAACGTGCCGTGAACTTAATCTCCAAAATCACTCCACTTAATGAGTGACGCTGCCAGCCCCGGCCCTTAAACCCAATATCGAGCTTGTTGCTGACATTATAGGCAAGCTGCCGGTCTAAAGTCACCCGCACCCTGTTATCCGAATCGTCTTCGTATGCTCGCCGTACATAGCCGATGCGCATTACGGGTCCGGCGTTAATACTTTTCATATACAACTGGAACTGCCTGAGTGTTTCCTCTTCGGTATTATAATCCTGTGGCGGCAGTGACAACCCCGAAAGTAAAGTTTCTACATCGCGCTGCATAACCCCAGCCCTGCTCTTGATAATTATAGCATTCATCCGACGTTTAATCTCAAAAAACCGGGGGTAATCCAGGTCGTCGGTATAACTGCGGATGCGCAGCTTGAAGCGATTCTTGTTCCCTTCCAGAGTCTGCCGGCAGAGCCGTAAATTGTGCGAATCCAAATAAAGACTGACAATTGGATAAGTACCGCTCGGCTGCAACCGGCAGTAATGGTCAAGGTGCAGGTATGGCCTGATGAACTGCTTAACCGCTTCAGCCTTTGATTCACTGATTCGGTACTTGAACTCATAACGGCACCTGGGAATACTGTCGCTCACCTTGCCCGGCCATTTTGAGAGGCTCAAACGACCCTTGTGAGGATGTAAGCTTGCCTTCTGCCGCTGCGAGCGCCCCAAGCCGATTTTGTGCCTGTGAGTATGTTCTGACATGGCGACTATTAAACCTTTACTTACTTATCTTTCTACAACCTTATTGATAACATTATTCTAACATTTACAGGTACTTTAGTCAATGTTTTTTCATCTGAATTCGCGCTTTTCGCGCACCTTATAGCCTTTGTAAGGATTGTAACGATGTGTCCTTATTTGCCCTTTTCCGCCTGGATTTTGCTTAGTTGCTGCTGCCGGGTGTGGGCGACGCGAGGGAACTCCATTTCCGGCCTCCATCCGGTTTTCGGCCATAGGACTCGTCGGGGTCCTGTGCCGGAAAAGTCCCTATACCGTTAATTAGGGTACTCCCATCGGTATCAAACAAGCCAATATCCTCGCCGCCGGCCTTGTCGAGTCTAAAGTTCGTGTGCAAATCACCCTCCCCGTCTTCATTGTCGGCCCAGAAGAGCAGATAACCCCCTGCCTCGATGCTCACCCCGCCCGGAATTTGCCATTGGGTCGGGCTGCTCAGGTTGTCGGTCAGATACATGCCAGCCAAATCAATGGAGCTTGTGCCGCCATTGTACAACTCTATCCAGTCATCATAGTCGTTACAGTCATCCCTGATTGTGGTTTCATTATCAGCCATAAACTCGTTAACGAATAACAGGCTAATGGTTGATTGCGGCGTTGGCGTATTTGCATCCCAATTGTTGGGGTCATTGCCGTAAAGGTTCGGGTCAATCCGCGTAAGCGAGTTGCCGTCACCATCTGCTTCCGTGGGCCAGAGGTCTATACCGCCGGGACAATCTTCGGGGTGAGAACCATCGCTGTAATTGACCCTGTCCACCCGGATATAATAGCGTATACCACCCGATTCATCGCCTGGCTTGGAAATTTCAACTTTTTCGCCAGCGTTATTTAGCTGACCGTCGTACGGCCCTAAAATACTCCATACCGGAACATTCGGATATCGCCAGCTAAATGCCTCCGGGTTCTTGACCACCAACAGGTACCCGCCGGCAGGTATCGTGATGGGCGGGAAAGTAAACTCAATACCATCGGTAAACTTCCACGGAATCGAATCCTCGTCATACAAATTCACATCAGCATCGATGATGTTGCGTAATTCGATATATTCAAACTCGTCGTTATTGTACAAACTACCACCCTCGGGCCAGTCCGGATGGTACATAATCTCGTTAATCACAATTGGGCCAACCCTGGGACAAGCATTGTTTGAATCCCGTGTAGTGTGGTCCATCGCCACAAAGTTAAAGTTGTCGGTACTGCTCTTGTAGTAACGGCCGAACGACACACCATTCTGAGACGCCCCAAAATCCTCCACCTCACGGTAGCCGGTCAACATGCCATTCTGGTCCGGGGCCGAGGACAAATATACCGCTTCGCCGTTCTCGCTCAATCCAAACTTGCCGCCGAAATGGTCATCCTGAGTGAAGGAAATGTAGTTGCCTGCCAGAATCATGGTCGGACTTTGGAGCTGGTACTTCATCAGGTTTGAATCATTATCACTGAGGAACCAGCCGGAGATATTAATATCTTCGGCGGTAGTGTTGTACAGCTCTATCCAGTCATTGGGGTAACCGTCCGAATGGGCCAACACTTCGTTAATCACTACGGCGCCGGGGTTGGGGACAATACCGGAATCGTTCCAGCCGGGCGAGCCGCCAATGTATGCGCTCGCACGCCAGGAGTCTTTCTCGGACCAACTGTTCGGGTCAGCGTTGTTTGGGTCTATAATCGTCAGAGAGAAACCGTCGCCGTCGGTAATATCACGCCAGCCGTCCTCGTACCTGAAATTCAGAATTGTCTGGCCAAGAGCATCTTGAAGCTCGATTCTTTCGCCGGCGTTATTCAGCCAGCCGGTATATTCGCCCGCAATCACGCCGGAGAAACTCGGATACCGGGACATGAATGCATTATGGTCTTTAACAACCACGACATAACCGCCTGCAGGGATG
>JGI10211J14876_10000272_pt1 | contig 21647 bp, 25 predicted proteins | sample Etolagsediment_FD_14876 | JGI IMG/M metagenome (IMG submission 14876)
ATGAATTAAAAAATAAAGTTTATCATCATTCTATAAAAAAAAATAATAAATAAAGTAAAATGGTATTGTTATAAGAAACATTTCCGAAAAATAACTAATCAACAAATACAAAATATTGTTCCTACAATTCTGAAAATAAATACAAATTATTCGGATAATTTAGTACCTAATCAAAAAGAAAAAATTTCAAATGTACAAATATTTAATTTACAAAGTGAAATAAATGATTATTATATCATTGAAAAATAAGTCTAATTAAATATGATTTAATATTATTATATAAATTATATATAGTAATTTAAGAAGCATGTTTCAACTATCTATTTTATCAATGTTTAAAAATGAAGATATGATTATTGAAAATTGGTTTCAACATTATTTAGAAGAAGGTGTTGAACATTTCTATCTAATTGATAATGGTTCAACTGATAATTATGAAGAAAAAATTAAAAAATATCAAAAATATTATACATTAGTAAAAGATCCTACAAGATTACCATCTGGAACGCAAACATTTTTATATAATAAACATTATTTACATAAAGTTAAACAAGAAACAATATGGTTAATCATATGTGATATAGATGAATATATATATGGACGTAATGGTTGTATTAAAATTACTGATGCTTTGAATAAATTACCATCAAATGTTGAAAAAATTTGGCTACCGTGGAAATGCTTTGGTTCTAATGAACGCAAAATTCAACCTAAAAATATAATTTTTTCTTTTAATAAATGTAATGATATATATAGCCACAAAAAAGATCTAGGTTTTGGTAAAACAGTACTTAAAACAAAGCATTTAGAAGAAATTCAAACATGTGGACATATAGTCAAATTAAAAAAGAATAATGTTTTATATAATGCTAATGGACATTTGTATGATGATTTTCTTTTTTCATTTTCTAATAATAAAATATTGAATTTACATTTGAATCATTATATGCTTATGTCTGAAGAATACTATCAAAAAATAAAATGTACTCGTGGAGGTGGTGAAAGTGGAAATGTTTATAAATATAGTATGAAGTGTTTCCATGATTTTAATAAAACATTAAATAAATTGACTGATAATGAGTTAATTAATAAAAAAAAAATAGTATTGAAATTAAAAAATAATCATCCTCATAAATCAAATGAATTAATAAATAATCAAATAAAAAATAAATTAAATTTAGTAAATAATAAAGGTCAACATAAAGATAATAAACAAGTTAAACAAATAAAGCATTTTACACTTAATACAAAAGTTGAGCAAAATCAGCAGATTCAAGAAGATAAACAACAAACGACACGAAAACAAAACTGGTATGCTTTTAGAAAATTTTTTAAAAAAAATAATGATAACAAAAGTATAATTTGTATAGAAAATACGTTTATTAAAATAAATGAAGAACACTCTTCTAATTTAGATGATACTCAAAAAATAAGAGTGTTTCAAAAAATGATCTTTCCATTAATTTATGAAAATAAAAGTTATTTTATCATTGATAAAAATCCGATTGTAAATAAATTAACAAATGTAATACTATAATTAGGAATATTCTTAGTATAAATATTTAATAATAATAATTATCATTATTAAATAAATGTGAAAATTAAATTAATTAAAAAATAAAATATAAATCCTAAAATTATTTTAAGATAATTGTTCCCAAAGTTCATCTATTAATTTATATTTTTTACACTTATCAACGTTCAACCAGAGATCATGTTTCAAAAGTTCATTTAATTCTTTCCTAGGAATAGATGTGTGATTACGATAAATATTTGTAATATTGTCCATAAATTCTTTTAAATTTTCAAATTCATCTTCAATCTCACACATCTTACCCCAACAACCACTACTTAATTGATGAATTAACATGTAAGCATTAGGACGCATAAAGCGCTTAGTAGCGCAAACAGACATAATTGTCCCAGCAGAAGCAGCGCATCCTTCAATAATAGAATATATAGGAACACTACATGCTTTAATCATATCTACCGCATTAAAAGCCGAAAAAATACAACCACCATAAGAATTAATGTGAAGATAAATAGGAATGGGTTCAATATTCATCTTAAAAGCAAGACTCTTATTTTCTTCTTCAGCTTCTTTCAGTAATTCTCCTAATTCGTAAATACTGTCACGATTAACTTCACTGTAAAAATAAATATGATTATTAACTCGGTCAATCTTGGTATCCTTAGCTTTTTTTCCACCTAATAACCCCTTCAACCCATCCAAGCCCAGTTCCAAAGGCATTCCTCCTTCTTCATTGTCCTCAACCTCATTATTTTCATCACATCTAGTTCTATTTCGACTAGGCTTGTGAATAAATTCGGTATATTTGCGTTTTCTGGTTACTAGATTGTAATTCATGTTTATATTTTATAGTATTACCTATTCTTTAAGTAAGAAAATATTTTTCTAATAAAGGAAACAAAAATAAAACAAAATTGATCATAAAAACAAAATTAATCATAAAAACTAAATTGAAAAATATATTTATTAAAAAATGTTTGAAATGATTTAAAAACGTATTTATTAATAATAATAGTTATTGTCATTATTTTATAGAAAAATAATAAATTATTGAAAAAGAATCATGAGTAATCGAAGATTTAAACGTATATTAAATGAAATTAAAGAACTACAAAATTCATCTGCGTTGTTTGATGAAAATGGAATCCATTTTCATTATGAAGATGACAAAATGGATAAGCTTTATCTTATGATTATGGGTCCGAAAGATAGTCCTTATGAGTTAGGCTTTTATTTTTTTGAATTAGAATACCCCGAAAATTATCCAATGACGCCACCTAAAGTGACTTATCAAACACAAGGTCTATTACCATTATATAGTAAAAAAAAATCAGCTCTAACATATTTTCAAGTTCGTTTTAATCCAAATTTATATACGAATGGTAAAGTCTGTTTATCTATGCTAAATACATGGGCAGGACCCGGATGGGTTCCTACAAATACCGTGACTAATATTTTAGTGGCTATTCAAGCCCTTGTTTTAAATGATGAACCCATGCGAAATGAACCAGGATTTGAACATTCATCTGAACATGATATACGTGCTTATAATTTAATTATTCAATATGCAAATTTAAAAGTGGCTATTTTAGATCAAATTAAATTAAAAAATTTAGGAAAATTTGAATGTTTTCGTGAAAAAATAATTTCATTGTTTCTTGATAATTATTCTAAAATTTCTAACTTAATTGATCAATTCCAACCTATTGATAAAGATATTATTCAATCCCCTGCTTATGGTATGACTTTACAACTAGATTATGAAAATTTAAAAAACTATTCTAAAATTATGTATTATAAATTATTGTTAGAAAATCAAATAAAATCTAGTGAAAAAACGAATGATGATGTAGAAATAAATAATTTAATAGAAAATAGAAGTAAAAAATAGCAGATCAATAAAAATCATTCTTTATTAAATCGAAATTTCGTTTTTATTTTTATTATTTTATTAAAAATTATATTCTTTATTAGTATATAATTATGAAATATCAATACAATTATATTTCTTTAATAATTATTTTAATTTTAATTATTTTCCTTTTTTTTATGGTAAATAGAATGACAATTATTACTGAAAATTATACTGGGTTAAAAACAAACTATTTTTTTGATAATTTAAAAAAATATAATTTTACTTATGATGATCAAAAAAATATAACCTACTGTCCAAATAATAATAACTCGAATCAATGTCTTACCAAAAATTATAAATTACATTTTAATTCCCCCGAATCCGTAAAATTAGTGAAGAATAAAGTAAAAACCTCATCATTACTACAAAAATATGGTATTCCTGTCCCCACATTTGTAGTGGTGAATGTTCAAGAACCTTATCCATTAGTAATGAGACAACTGCAAGAAAATAAAATTCGTATTCCTTTTGTAATTAAACCAATTAATGGGACTTTTGGCATTGATGTCCAGAAAATTGAATCACAAAATGAATTTTATCAAATACTTACTAAATTTAAAAAAAAATATGAAGATATGATGGTTGAAAATTTTTTTGAAGGAAGTGTATATCGAATATTTGTATTTCATGGAAAAATAATTGATATTATTAAAAGAGATAAACCCTATATAGTAGGAAATGGTTATGATAGTGTAGAATATTTAATTAAACAAAGAAATCAAAATATGGTTGATAATGGATTTTTTGAAACCAAAAATTTGAGTCTTGATTATATGGAAAAACAAGGATATACTTTACAAAGTATTTTACCAGATCATCTAAAATTATATATCACCAATGTAATTAACATGCATAATGGAGCATTATTAGAAAGAATAAATATTTCTAGTGTTCCAGTGAAAAATTTAGATTTATTTATTAAAGTTGGTCAAATATTAAAAATTAATTGCTATGGCCTTGATTATATATCAAAAGATGTCACAAAGCCTTTTGAATTTGGACAAGATGTAATATTAGAAGTAAATGGAACACCAGACACGGAGATACATACTAAAATTGATGAATATGGGCCTTTATTTTTTGAAAAAATTGTAAAAAATATATTTTAACTTTCTAGTAGATTATAATGAAATTATTATTCATTAAATTATAATTTACAAAATTATGTAATTTTATTTATTTAATTTATTTAATTTATTTTATTTATTCATCAAAAAAATAAAAAATGATTTAAAAATGAATCTATACATATAATATAATCATTAAAATAAATATGCTTTTCTGTAGTGAGTGCGATAATAAACTTTATCCAAGTGAAGAAGATAATAATTTATGGAATAAATGCCTAGACTGCGGTTTTCGAGAAAAATATGAACATGCTGTTGTTGAAAAAAAATTATTTAAATCAAATAATCAACAATTAAGCGATAATAATATGTATTTAATTTATGATAATACATTACCTAGAACAAAAGAAAAAGAATGTCCAAATAAATCATGCAAGTCCCACAACAATCCTAAAATACAAGAAGTTATATTTATTCAAGATCCTGTTTCAGTGAAATTAACATATATTTGTGTAAATTGTAATGTGGAATGGAAGTATTCTTAAATTTTATTTAGTATTCTCTCTTATAATAAATATTAAAAAATATTAAAAAAATGAATTTTTATTTAATTTAAATAAATATTCATAGAACTATTTATAATATATATTATAGAACAAAATGGCAGAAGAATATGATGATGATATTGATAATTACTCAGATAATAATTTAGAATTTGAAGATGATATAGAAGATCAAGAACAACAAAATGAAGAATCTAACTTTAAAGTAATTTCATACCAAGATGTTATTGAAAATAGTTCTAAAAAAGAAAAAAAGACAATTCCTTATTTATCTAAGTTTGAAAAAGCACGTATTATCGGAAATCGTGCACAACAATTAGCCTATGGCGCACAACCTAAAATAAATACTGAAAATTTATTAGATATATATGAGATAGCAACAGAAGAATTAAAACAAAGAAAAATACCATTTATTATTCGAAGAACTTTACCAAATGGAGTACATGAAGATTGGCGTATTGAAGAATTTGAATTTGTTTAATAATAAATGATTAAAAAACTATATTTTTTATTTCTAAAAATTTTTTTAATTTTTAAATTTATTTAATTTTTAATTTTTATCAAAAAAAAAATATTTTTTAATTTTATTTTTATTTTTTATTCATTTAATGTGCAAAAATGTTAAAAAAATAAAATATCAGTGACGTTTCAGATTTTTAAGAAAATATTTTTAATTTCTATTTTATTTTTATCATTAAAATATTAATTAAAATAAAAAAATTGAAATTTTTTACCAAAAGAACTTAAAGACTTTGTTATTATAATAACTATAAACAATGGAAACTCAAACGAAAACAACTACCCCCAAAACCAGCAAAGCTGGAGCAAAGAAAATCGCTACTAAGAAAGTAGCTGCTGCTGAAGAACCTGCCACAGCTGAGCCTGTTCAAGAACAAGCTGCTGTAAATACTGAAAATGATACCCAAGAAAATAACGACGCAAATGAACAACTTGATATGTTTATGCAGAAGTGCAAAGACTTTATTAAGCTTTCCAGTGAAATTGAAGAAATGACCAAGACTACTTCTATTCCTTCTAGCGCTAAAGATTTTACTTCTTTGGTGACTAAGCTTCCCAAGGTATATGCCTCCATGCAATCTGCTGTTCTTGGTATGTACTCTCAAACTGTTCTTTCCCAAACTAAGGAATTGAACAAGAAGCAAAAGAACAAGAAGTCTTCTGAAAATAAGGATACTAGCAACTCTCATCTTTATAAGGCTATTCCTTGTGAAGATTTCATGAGAAACTTTATTGTTGAGACTGACAAGTACTCTGATAAGGAGGCTCCTAACAGAGATGAAATCTCCAGAATTGATGCCCAACGTGCCGTTTATGCTTGGATTGACAAGCACTATCCTCGTGATAAGGATGGCAAACGTCCTACCATTGAGATTACTGGTGAATTGAAGACTTTGTTTTCTCACTTTGAGAAGGTGATGAATGCTCGCTTGAAGTCTATGAACGAAGAAATCAAGAAGATGGAGAAGGCTAAGCAAACCGTTCCAAAGAAGCTTCTTGATGCTCGTGATAAGGTCCAGAAGCACATTGACCAAAAGAAGGCCAGCAACACTTTTGTTCACACCAACGTGATGGAGTACAATAGCTATGGCTTCCCCAAGGATAAGCTTTGGTAAATAAAAATCAAATAAAAAAATAGAAATTTCTAAAATCAAATAAAAAATAGAAAAATTAAAATCAAATAAAAAATAAAAAATTTACAAAAACGAAATAAAAATTATCGATATATTTATATATATCAATAACCATTTTTATATTTAAAAATATTTTTATATTTAAAAATATTTTTTAATTTTAAAACTACTTGTTTTAAGTAACAATGTATCTTCGTGATATTCTAAATAATGCTTTATTGGCACATATAAAAATTCCTTTAAAGAAGAAGAGCTCCATTCTATTTCTATATTATCATATTTATTATTAATAAATAAGGTATGTAAAATATTTTTAACAGATACATCATATTTCATTGATAAATCAATAATATTTGTACATTTTTCTTTTATTTTTTTTATAATATATATTTTTAATTCTTTTTCAATATAATCACGAAAAATTCCAAATAGTTCTCCTTCATGATTTTGAAATTGGGAAACATTTAATTTTAGATGAAATATATTATCTGTTTCTTCTTCTAAAATAAATAACCCATAGATATAAATATGAATATCTATATATCGATCAAAGCCAAAATGAGAAGTTTCATGAAAAGATATCATCTAACTATCCTATAAAAAGATAACTTTATTACTAAGATAAACTTAATTAGTAATAATCTCAAAAAATATGAATATACAATTAGAATAAATAGTTAAAAATTATTTTTATATTACAATTCATTAAATGTAAAATAGCATTCAATTTTATTTTCAGAAGGTTTTTTACTTATATCTTTTCTTTTTTCTTTCTTTTCTTCTACTTCTCTTTTATTGGTACAAATATTAAATGTTTTCCGATGATATTGCGTAATACCATGCTTTTTAATAGCATCTATGTGATTTTGAGTTCCATATCCACTGTTATTTACTAAATCATATTTTGATAGATCGGTAAATGATTGAACTAAATTTTCAATATAATTATCTTTATATGTTTTTGCTAATATAGAAGCACATGCAATACTTAAATAAGTATCATCTCCTTTTATAACACATTCATGTTCAATAATTTCATCATTTTCATCAATAAATTTTCGAAAACGATTACCATCTACTAATATTTTATCAATTTTTGTATGCGAATTAATTTTTTTAACCACATCATGCATACCTTCAAGAGTAGCATTCAGAATATTTATTTCATCAATTACATTATTTGATTTTTGAATTACTTCATAGAATAAAGCATGTTTTTCAATAAAATCTTTTGCTAACATTCTCTTTTTTTTAGATAATTTTTTAGAATCTTTAATTACAATGGTGTCATTTCTTTTTTTACCTTCATTTTCTTTATCAATTAATTCCTGTATATTAATGGGCAAAATAACCCCAGCAATAAATACCGGTCCAAATAAACAACCACGTCCCGCTTCATCAATGCCTAGTTCTATTTTTGATTCATCTTGATATGGTAATAAATTCATTTTTTATTAATAATTGTCTTATTTAAATTGTATATAATTAATCCAATTTATTTAAATAGAAAAGAAATCATTTTCTACTTTTTTATTATTATAATATTTTTGTATATTTACTTTTAGCACAACATCCATCTTTCATACAACTTTCCATGGGAGAACAATCACTATCTTTGCTACATGGCGCTTTCAAACCACATTTTATACAACGCTGACTTAAACATAAATCTTGATTTTGACAAAATTGATTTCCGTAACAATATTTATTACCAAATGATTCAAGATAGTTTTTTTGTTGATTCATATATAGATAGTAAAAAATAATTATAACTACTATTAAAATTATAATAAATGCAATAAATTCTTCTTGAGACATTTAATTATATTATATATTACATAAAAATATAAATTATGTTATAAAATTTGTAAGAAATAAAAATAAAAGTATTATTCTTAATTTTTTTGTCAAATGAAAAAAGATTTAAAAAAAAATATTTATTATTATTTAACAATATTTATAAATATTTTTATTTTTTTTTAACATAATATATCAAATGATTTTAATTTTGAATCAAATAAAAAATATTATTCAAGAAGAAGAAAAAATAAAGCAAAATTATATAAATTTATCCACCAAATTACGCACATCTCCATTATTTTTATATAAAAATTTACATTTTTTAGAAAATCGATTATCACATATATATACTCTTCATTTTCACTTTCATTCTCATCACATTGCTATTTTTATACAAAATATTCATTTACAAATAATGAATTCTAATTTTATAGATAATAAATTTACTAAAACATTATGTGATCATCTATATTATATTACTCAAAATTGTAAAAAATATTTTGAAGAAATGAAAGATCACTCATTAGAAAACATAGTTAATTTTATTCATTATTATTTGTATGTTTTACGAATAGCGTATTTTACATCCTTTGATTTATCTTATCTAAAAGAATTAGAATTTTTATATGATAAACTAACATTTATGTTAATACTTGATTGCTTTGATTAATACTTTATTTTATTTATACCTTTGGGCATATCTAAGTTAAATTGGTTATAAATAGTAATAATATATAATATATATATTAAATATATATGAATTTACAAGGTAAAGTAATATTAAAAAAAGATTTAATTTTATATCATACCAGTGATGAATTATTTAGTGAAAATAAAAATAAGTTTTTTTTATTTTGTGTATTTCATCCATCTGAATGGGATTGTACAAATGAGTATATTCATCATATAAAATTAAAAAAAGATACTATATTATTTTTTATGATTGATAATTTTTATAAAACACGTATATATTCATCATTAAATAAACTTGTCAATCATACTAATAAAAATTTATCAAAAATAAATAATAATCAATTAAAATGTTATGCAAATATTTTAAATAATAATAATTTCGATGGTTGGTTCTCATCTATTGAAAATAAATCAACTATTGAAGTAGCTTTATTGAATAATAAAGATTTATTTGAAATCATTAAGAGTGAAAAAATGACACGAAATTGGAGAAATGCGAATAATCTAAATAATATTATTACACAAAAAAATTGGGGAAAAAAATATTTAATTTATACTAAACAAATACCTGTAATATTTAAATTACCTTCTAAATATAAAAAAATAATAAATGACTACATGAATTATGGAATAGAATCTAAATTTCCATTTGAATTTATATTACAAATTATTTTTAATAATGCAGATTTTTATTATTATGATATAAATAATGATAATATAAAATGGAATTGTTAAAAAAAAATTTTATAAAAATGTAAAAAAATGATAAATAATTATTTTGTTAATACTACATACACAAATATTTATTTAAAATAGAATTTATATATTTAATTGATAGTGAATAAATGAATCATTCTATGAAGACTATTTTCTTAAATTATGTATATCAAGATATAGAATATACTTATAAAAATCCAGAAGATAAAATAAAAATTATACAAGAATTGAATGAATCTTTATCAGAAATTTACATATTATTACATCATAATATCATTTTTGAAAAATATTCTGTTCAATCAATTATTCAAATTATTTTCACAAAGATAAAAAGAAGCTATCATTTTCATATGGAATTATTGAAAAAACCTATTTCTAAGAATATAAATATGGAAAAAACAATGTTTAATATATATGAATTATTTATGTTTTATTTCTTATTACTTCCAAAAACTAAAAATGAAATATATGATCAAAGCATTCATTTTTATAGTTTTTTTTTAAGATTTGCTTTCTTAACAACAAATAGTAAATTTTATCAAGATCAATTAACAAATATTTATCAATAAATATTTACTTAGATGATTCCGTTTCTCCTTTCCACCCTCGAATTCCATTTTCAAATTCTACAATATTATAATAACCTAATTTATTTAATTTTTTAATTAATTTTTCAGAAGCATCACAATCTTTGTTATAACAATAAACAATTATGGGTACTTGTTTATTACTTTCTTTCATTTTTTTAGCCCTGACTATTTTTTTTATTGTGGTATCCGTTACCATTTTATTATAAGGCAAGTTAAACGCACCTTTAATATGTTTTTTATCATAATATTCTTTGGGTAATGCATCAATAACTATACATTTAGTACGATGTTTTTCTACAAAATCATTATCTACATGACAGATTAATGGTTGTGTAAATAAATCTTTTTTCCATTCTTTTTTTTTATCGTTCCAATAAACAAAATGAATATGTCGATTATATACTTTTCCACTTAAACTAATGTAAATTTGTGGGCATTGTAAAAAAATTCGAGCATTTCCTTTACTATCTACTTTTGTCACACCAGAATTAGGTAAATTTCCGTATGCATCTTCAAATTTTTTCAGCGGACTTGTTAATAATCGTTTTTGAGCACCAAAATAGAAAATTGTACTATTCGGTTTTAAACCATGGATTTCTTTGGAAGGAGATCCTTTTTTATGGTAATGTTTATCAGTTTTAGGTAAACGTTCATCAATAAATTTTTGAATATGTGCTCTATAAATACCATTTTTCACTGGTTTTTCTTTGCAGGAAAAACAAGCTTTCATTCTATATAATAAATGAAAATATTTTTTTCTTAATTAGAATAAAAAGAAATAAAAAGAAAAAGAATAAGCGTAAGCGTAAAAAATATACACATACTAATTTTGTAAAATTATCTACGATATAAATTACATTCTTTACATACTTTATCCGGACCATCATGAGGCCCACAACCTGAATAATCATATTCCCAATTATGATCACATATTTCATATATAATATCCTCTATATGTTCAATATCGTGTCTGCTTTTTTCAACCATTTTTAAATAATTAGACATTTCCGTATATTTTTGAATACGTTTTTGTTTATATTTTTCTAATTCAAGAGAACGATTAATTTTTTCTTCTAATTTATTATTATTTAATGTATCTTCCTTGTTAATACTTTTTTGTTCATTCATTTGAAAAACACCAGTATCTTGATCTATACTTAATGAATTTATATATTGGTTCATATAATTAGGGTATAGATTATTATTTTTAGTTTCATGAGAATAATTTTCAGAAGATAAAGAATTTATATCTAAAAATAAAGAATTATGATTCATATTATCTTTGAAATTTATTTTATTAATTATAGAATTTATGTGTAAAATTTAAATTTACTATATTTTATTATTATATTTTATTACTATATTTTCTATTTATATTCTTTTATTTTAGAATAATTTAACTTTGAGCACATTGTACTTGTTCGCCGTGGGGTATTTGTCCTTCATCATTATCGTCATTCATATGTTCCTGTAATTCTTCTATTGTTAATGCTTCATATGATTCTATATTTTCATTATTTAGACGTGTGTCATGATCAAAATCAAATAATTCACGTAACAATTTTTGTTCAGATTCATTAAATTCTCTACATTTTTCAACTTCAAATTTAATAATTAAATCTCCTAATTCTTGATTTTGAAGATGTGGTAATCCAAGTCCAGAAATAACACGAATTTCTTCATTACATATTTGTCCTCTTGTAGTAATATTTATTATTTCACCATTAATGTGAGCAATTGAAAAATGAACTCCCAATAAAGACGTGCCAAATTTTATTTTCTTTTCTAAAATTAAATTATTCTGTTGTACTTTAAATAAATCATGATCTTTTACTTGAATAATAATCATTAAATCACCTTGGTCCATATTTTTTTTAATATTGCCAACACCTTTTTTTATCATTTTAATGGACTGACCGCATCCTTTCGGTACTTCAATAGTTATTGTTTTTTCTTCTTCCTTATCGTCGTTCATGATCTTATATGTAATTTCTTTTTCTAACCCTTGATATCCTTCTTCTAATGTTATTTCAATCATATGCTGAATGGGAGGTGCTTTATTCCCTTGACGGTTCATGTGTGGAAAAGGACCTCCTCCAAATCCAGGTGGTATTTCACCATTCATTTCAAAGAATGTACCTCCCATGGGTGCACCACCACCATGTCCAAAGAATTGATTAAAAATATCAAAGGGATTCACACCATGACCAGATGAATGACCTTGATCATTATCTAACGCGGCTTCTTTTCCAAAGCGATCATATATATTACGTTTTTCACTATCCGATAAAATGCCATAAGCTTCAGATATTTTTTTGAATTGTTCACTATATTCTTCCTTCTTATCAATAGGAGCCTTATCAGGATGATATTTAATAGCTAATTTACGATACGCTTTTTTAATTTCTTCTTCGGAAGCATTTTTAGAAATGTTTAATATATCATAAAAAGATTCACTCATATTTATTAATTGGTATTTATTATAATATAGGTAAGTTTTTATATTCAAAATGAAAATAAAAATAAATAAGGTATATAAATAGGATAATAATAAAGAATTTGAAAATAAAAGAATATGAAAATAGAATAAATAAAAATACAAAAATATATCATATATCTACATCCTACCTATTTCGTGCTTCTTGAGCGATTCCTTCAACATTATCTATTTGTGATTCTAAGTCATCAATTTTCGATTCTAACTGTTGTATTTTTTTATCCATTTTTTGAACTAAAGCAGCTAAAGATAAAATCTTATTATTTAATTTATGTATAATATCCGTTTCGGATTCTTTATTCTCTGTTACGTCCATATTATAGTTTTATAGTATTCATTAAATTACATGAATAGGTTCTATTAAAAAATAATTTCATTTTTTAAATATTATTATATAACATTATATTAGTATAACGATGCATAAAATTGCATTTTTATTTTTGACAATTGATAATCCCCATTTTCCAAAATTATGGGACTCTTATTTCAGAGGAAATAAAGAAAAATATACATTATACATTCATCCAAAAAATAGGGAAAAAGTAACATGGAAAAATAAAAATATTATTAAAAATTTACAAGAAACTGAATGGGGCTTTATAGTACATGCATACATAGAACTATTTCGTGCTGCGTATCAAGATCCCGAAAATCAGAAATTTGTGACCATTTCTGAATCAGACGTTCCTATTCAACGTTTTTCGAAGTTTTACGATGACTGTATGAGTGATAGTCGATCTTGGATTAAATTTAAAAAAATTAAGAATTATAATTTGAAAGAACGTATTAATAAACAACCTAAAAAAGATCGACCAAAGCATTTTATTAAACATTTAGCACGTTTTTGTTTAAATCGGGAACATGTGAAACAACTTTTACAAAAAAATAAAGAACAACAATTGGAATTTTTCTACCATATGCACGTTGGTGACGAATTCTTTTTAAGTGTTTTATATCCAATACACAATGTAAAAAACTTTGCGGTAACATATGATGATTGGAATTATGTAAATTTAGAATTACAAAAAATAAAAGAAAAAAAGAAACAACTCTATGAGCTTCAAGAAAAAAATGGTAAAAATTATAGTCAATCCTTAAAAAAATTACAAAATAACTACAATCAAATTGCCAAAAATCCAAAATCAATTACAAATGTTCGTGATGACTTGCATTTTATTAAACAATGTCCTTCTTATTTTTATCGTAAATTTACAAAAAAAAGTAATATAGCAGATTACTGGAAAGAAATTATTCAAGCACATTCATAAATTTTTAATTTAATTTAATTTAATTAAAGCTTTTATAGTTTAAATCATGAAACATTTTCATGATTTATTACTAATGAACCAAGATAATTTAGAAACTAAAGAAGAAGGAAATACACCTTGTAGTCCTACATCTATATACATTCATTATCCAAATAATGAATTAAAAGAAATATATATACAACGTTTTCAAGAAAAAAAAATAGTACAAATAGAGTCATTTTTAGCTCCCTATTTTGCGGAAGATTTATTTAAAACAGCATTATTGGAAAAAAAATGGAATTTAGCTTCTGGTTTTGGTAAAATGAAATTTGAAAAACCATTAGAACCCAAATTTGAAAATGCCAATCAATTACAAGTAAAAAATATTAATTTACATTTTAAAGAAGATGAATTTACGTATATGTTTCATCGATCCATGAATAATAAAATTCCTTCACGTATGGAATTTTTAATAAGACAACAACTTAGTTCTCCTGAATTTCTATCTTATATATACCAAATTACCAATATAAAAGTCACGCAATTATCAACATTATTTTTATCCAAATATAAATCGAGTCACTTTCTTGGCCCACATTCTGATAAAGGGAATGGGAAATTAGCTTTTGTATTGAATTTAACTAAATTTTGGAAACCACAACATGGAGGTATATTACATTTTTTGAGTGAAGATCGCAAAGATATTATTGATTCTTATGTTCCAGGATTTAATAATTTAATATTATTTGAAGTACCCGAAGAAGAAGAACGACCCCATTTTGTTTCGCATGTTAATCCATATGTAAAATATAGTCGATTTGCGATTACTGGATGGTTTTGTTAATTATCGATAACTACTCATTAAACTGGAAAATAAATTTAAAATATCCAAGAAAAAATTCAAACTACTTTTCGGATAATTGGGATAATTTACACATGATTTTGCTTCTCTAAATACTGTAATTGTGTCATAGGAAACAAACAAAGCAAATAAGACAATTATAAAATAGGTTATATATTTTCTCCAGCCATCATTATTTGCAGAGTTTGCATTTTTATTTTGACTTAAGAAAAAGATAGATACTAATTCAATGATAATTACCGCGATTAAACCAATAAATAATCCAATCATCATAAAGTTATATGTTTTTTCAAAAAAAGCGGGGTACATATAAACCACTATAGACATACAAATAAAAATAATGGAAGCACTTAAAAAAGCTTTATCTACATACATATATGATTTTTGATCTTTAAACAATGGATATATCATAATCGAAATACATATTAGAAAACAGATCCATAATAGGTGATTTAAAAAATGTCCATTTAAACTATATAAATTACGATACGATAAGATGATGATAAATATAAATCCCACAATAACCGAACCTAAATAGTACATCCCCAGCCTTTGATAAATATCACTAATTGTCATGGGTGTAATACGATCTTTTGTATTTGACCATAATAATATGTTTATTATATAAGCAAATAGACCGATTAAACAAATACTCATACCTAGATATAAATAAACATTAACTACATAGTTATCACATGTGGGATACCCATTTTTAAATGCATATTGTGTTATAAAATATAATAAAATAATGAAACAAATAAGTATAAAATATAAATAAGAATATTGAAATATTTGACTCATATATAATATATATAATATAATATAATATATATAATATATATAATATAATATATATATAGTGTAAAATATACAATATATATTCTATTTAATATATAATGTAAAATAGCGTTAATAATATAAAAAATGATATTATTTTAGTACATGTTTTTCATTTAATATATAATAATATATTTCATAAATTATTACTTAAATATTTAAAACTAAGATTAATTATTTAATATTATGGATGAAGAAGTAAGAGCACCAGACGCAATTAAAAGAGAACAACTGTTATCTAATGATGAAAGTTATTTTCCAAATAATAATGAACATGTATTTATGAACCAAATACAGGATAAACATTTACAAAAAGCACTAGCTTTATCAATGAAAGAATTTGAAAAAGAAGAACAATTAAAACAACAAAAAATTATAGAAAAACAAAAAGAAGAAAAAAGATTACAAGAAGAAATAGAACGACGTGAAAAATTAACCAATGAATTTTTAAAAAGAGCATGTGTACTACGATTATCGAAAGATCAGAATTCTTGCGACGCAATTAATTATTTTCAAGAAGAATTAGAAAAATATAAAGAATGCAGACTTTCAAAAATTATTTTATTTTCTAAGTATAAGGATGTAATTGATCATTTTTTGGAAGATATGTATAGTAATCCTTTAAAAAATAATAAAGCGCCAAGATTTTCTGAAGAAGTTTATGAATATATTTCATCTTCTTATGGATTGTTCTAATACAATCATACTTACATTATCGTTGTAATTTATATTCTTTTCATTTTTCAATTTTATAAAAAATTATATTTTTATATATTATATTTATATAATTAAGATGCCTCCTAAAAAAAATTACTGCAATCAAACAAACCTTTCATGTTATCAAAATGCACAACATTGGTATTATATTCGTGCGTTAAAAAATTATAAAGCTGCCAAAACGAATGCCGAAAAAAGATATTACTTATCTATTGTTAATTATTATACCAATAATAAAATGAAACTATAAAATAGTTAATAAAAATGAAAAAAATGATTCAAAAATTTAGTGTTCCAAAATCAATGCTTAGATATATAAAAAGATAGTTCTAACTTCTTACTATTATAGTCACCATTAACATCATCATGAATTTAGATAAATATAAAGAACAGCCCGATTTATATTTTATTAAACATAATGTTGAACACCATGAATTTTTGATGCACCATTATGTTTATCATTTACATATACTGAATGTACCTAAAATTTATGAATATGATAGTATTCAAAAAATTTTAGTGATGGAAAGTTTAAATGGGAAAAACTTATCCCATAATTGGGGGGAAAAAGCTTCAGACGTACCTCCTGAATTATTTCAAAAAGTAATTGAAATGGTTCGAACTTTAGTAAAGCATCAAATTCTTTATCCAGATCTTACAGGATATAATTTTGTTCAAGATAGTGAAACTTATGGTAAAGTATGGCTCATTGATTTTGAACATAGTTTCCTTATGAAATCAAAAGAAATAGAAAATATTCACATAATGAATATATATAATGGTAATCAAGTATGGAATCCTAATTTTGCCTAATTTTTTTCTCAATTATTTTTATTTTTATTATTTAATTTTTATTTAATAGTAATATTTTTATTACAATTTATAAGTTTTATGTTTTCTTGAGAACCATAATGTGAGCGTATATTTTTAATTTTTTTATTTTTAATAGAAATATTTTCACTTCCTACAATCGCTATTCCAATAGCTTGTGAGCTATTTTTTTTGTGTGTTTTTCCTAAATTATAAACCCCATCTATGATACAATTTTCAATCGTCACATTTAATCCTTGCGATATAAATAAACCAATATTTCCTTTCATTACATGACTCATGGAATCACGTCCATGTACCCAATAATATTCATCCCCTTCTTCACACATTTTTCGTAAATCTATATGAGTATTTGGTAACCATTCATTTAAAATAAATTCAGGAATATTCGTCGTTCCACGTTCCTTATCAGTTTCAGCAAATTTACAAATTGCCATCTGCATATCACCAATTATATTTGAAATATAACAACCATTTTCATCAATGCACTCTCCAAAATTACAGACATCGCCAACTGGACCTACAAATTCATCATTTCCGTAAGAATTAGTATCTTGATCAGTTTCATCTTTTTTCTTAAAAATACCTATTATTTCAGTAGAATTAGATAAAGTATTTTCAATGATAATATTTTTTAAATAAATATGATTGTTCCCAATACTTTCTTTATTGCGAAAAGGTTTAAAATCATTTACCAAAACGCCTAATGTGTTGAAAGAAATTCCGTATACATTATCATCCATCATCTTTGTTTTATTTTTAAAAATTCCTTCATATTCTGTTCCAAGTAAAATATGATTTTCAAAAGTTTTAATTTCATTTACTACATTGTCGTAAATTTCTTGTACTGATTTACTTTGATTGTTGCACATTTCTAAAATTGCTTCTGGATTTTTTTTAACAATAGTTTCTAAAAAGGATAAATCAAATTTCGCATGACTATAAGTTGATAACATGGGTACATCGGTTGATGTTCCACTTAATTTACAGTTTTCAATAAAAATATATTCTCCACCATTTAAGGATATTCCAGCAACCTCATAATTACGAAAGCATAAATTATTCATGTAAATATTTTTCATTCCATTTCCATGAATTCCATGATGGGATGTTAATCCTAAAATTCCATTAAAAATACCACAATTTTTTACAAAAATTACATGAGGACCAAAATTAGCAGGTCCTTGCTTAGGAATAAAGGGGGTACTTGCCAATTCAATTAACGCAAAAAAACGCTGCTTTAATGCAAACTCTTTGGAACATTCAATTGTATGTCCATTTAAATCAAAAATAACATCGTCACTTTCAAATACAAAAGCGGCAAAAAATCCTAAAACATATCCTTTTTGTCGTGGATATTTTTCAGCTTGATCTTCTTTTGGCTGAAATTGATTATCGGGATTGGGATGAAAGACAATATTTTCTTGGAGTTGGTAATGACCAGGTTGATTAAATATATAGCTTCCTTCATATAAATCTTTATTATAAATAGGAATCATCTTATAATAATAAATAAGATAAATAAGATAAAATGATAAAAAAAAATACCCTCTAAATTATTTTGAAAATATATAATATTCTAAATATTTTTCAATGAATGCCACTATATTTTTCTTAAAAGTATTTGGAAGTATGATAACAACGAAAATGCATATAAAATATAATATAATAAATTTATTCAATAATTGATTTATATATTTTGTAACATCGTTTAATTGATCATAATTATTTGGAGGATTATAAGAACATGCCAATAATATATAAGATATTAGTAAATACCATGGTAATCCATAAATAAAAGAATCTTCTTTATAATTTGCCATAAAAGTTAAAAATAGCCAAATAAAATGAATGACTCCAATAGATATTAACGCATATAGTTTTAGATATAATTTATCATTTATGAAAGAAGATATACTAGGATCAATTTCTTTAAGATCATTCTTTAATAAAAGGATTACTATGAACGCTATTAAAAATGCGTAAAGATAAAATAAATCTTTCATTACTTTATATTTATAAAAAAAATATAATTATTTTATTTAATTAATTATTTTATTATTATATTGAATAAAATAATTATTTACTTTATCCTTTAATTCTATTCCTTCAAATTCATTTATTAACCATTGACAGATACCTGGATAATGTTTCTTACACCTTTTCTCATTTTCAAGGGTGTAAAAATAAATAAATTAGTTCTAAATTTTCAAGAATGTAATTGCATTATACTTAATAATATATATAAATATATTATTGAAAAAAAATAAAAACTTGAATAAACAATAATTAACAAAAAGGCAATACAGCTTTAATGAAAAATTTGTTGAATAATATCTTCTTTAATCTTTAATTTTTTAAAAATTAAGAGCATCATTTGTACATCATTTTGAGCTCGATGAGCAACAGGTACATATCCATATAAATGTTCAAAGATTACACTTAAAGATTTTTGCGCAATTTCCTTATCTAAAAATAAACGTAAAATAATACGACTATCTAATAAACGACATTTATTTGGCTTTAGTATTTGCTTTTGTAATAGTAATTTATGATCAAAGCTATTACCATTATGAGCTACAAAAATAGGATTCTCACAATAAGTAAAAATAGAATCCATTTCTTCATAAAAATCATAAATAGAAGAACCAAAGCGATTTAAATTTTCATCTGTTATTCCAGTTAATGAAGTAATTTCAAAACTTAAACATTTATTTTTAGGTGTTTTCACTAAGCCGGTAGAAGGTACACAATTAGTGGTAAATTCCTGAAAATGTCGGTCAATTATATCTACTTCTTCTCCGCTGTTAAGCAAACCAGTTGTTTCTAAATCATAAAAAAAGATCATATTCTCTAATTTTTGTTTTAATACAATACTTAATAATTTTAACAATTCATAATTTAAAAAGGTTTCTTTCTGAAGCTTTATTTTTGTTTTAGTAAAATTATGAAAATTCCAGAGTTCTAATTCATATTGATTTTCAGTATTTGGACTACATAAATGATAATATAAAATTAGCTGCATAATATGTTTATTTGAACATTGCTTTGTCATCTTAATATCCACAATTTTTTGATGAGAAATTAAATCTAATTCGCCAACTAAGGGTAATTTCTGATGTTTGACAATAGGGTGAAATAAATATTCATCTTCAATACTTTCAACATATTCTTTCACATAATGTACATAAAACTGCAGATCTTCTAACTCTTCTTCAAAAGATTCTTTCCATAAATAGGCAGTTTCATTTGATTTTTGATAATAAAATAATGTACATTGAAAAATATGATAGTGTAAAGATTCTTCCTTTGGATTATTATAAATATCTATTTTTTTCTGAAAAATATTAATAGCCTGTTTTTCTACTAATTGAATAGATTGAAGTAAATTTTCTTTTGAATAATGAGAAACATCATTATAACAATCCAGGAAAAATTCCTTTTCATAATCATTTTCTAAAACATCCACTAGATATTGATACAGTTCTTCTTCTCGTTTTTTAAATGTTTTTTTAATTTTACTAAAACTACTTAATGTGACTAAGTCTTTGGCAATAAAAGGACATTTTAATTTTAATATTTTATAACCACCCAAGCAATTTTTCGGTACAAGAATAGTATTTAATAAAATTTTCTTTAATTTCACTAAAAAATCAACATCTTTATTGCGTTTGATTTGATAATAGAAATTGAAAATATTTTCCATATACATACCATATAAAGCACTGTACATGCTATAATTTTTAATTTCTGGACGATCAAAGGAATCTATTTCATTTTTTCCAGGGAAAAGAGATTCTTCTTCTATTCCGTAAGGAATGATATTTTCAAAATGAAATAAATGAATATCATCGAAAAACTTTTTTGATCCCAATATTTCAGTGACTGTATAGTACATGGGTTTTATTTCTTCTTTGAATATGAGCTTTGGAAGTACTTTAAAAGGAATATTTTCCAACACATAATAATTCGTTGGGCAATCTTTTAACGGATACCAACAATTTTTTCGATGATCAATGTATATATTCATATCATAAGCTGCGCGACTAACTCCTACATACCATAAATATTTAAACTCATTATATTTTTCTTCATTGGGTGTCATTCCAAAAGTATTAAAATGAAAAT
>JGI10211J14876_10000273_pt1 | contig 21614 bp, 22 predicted proteins | sample Etolagsediment_FD_14876 | JGI IMG/M metagenome (IMG submission 14876)
CCGGAACTATCATCTTCTTCGGGGTGATCACGTTCTACCTGTAGGGTTCCGTGAGTTAGGTCCTCTTGGACCTTCTCCATCACCTGACCAACGATAGTTGTGAACAGTACCCCCGGTTGTACTCGGGGTTGGTTGCGTTGTCTTGCGATACGAACGCGTTGCGGGATGTAGTGCATCGGAATCCCTTGGTCTGCTAGGTACTGAAGCGCACTCATAATCTCGATCTGCGGAGGCGGCTGCAGGAACATCGTCATCTGTGACATCATCGCCCGCGCGTGGGCCTGCTGCTCTAACAGCGCTGCCGTATCTTCCTCAACTAGTTCCTGCTCTCGGTCTCTCGAGTTTGCTTCGATCTTCGCCTTGATTCTCGACGGCCAGTTAATAACCTCCTTTCGACACATCGGGCAGCTAAGATCTGTTAGTCCTTCGGCACAACTTTCGTGGATCCGATGCAGGCAAGACAGAATCAGCATTTCCCCTGTCGACTCTAGGCACACGGGACAGTCCTTGTTGAAATGCGTCTTGTCCATTTTCTTTGGGGGTGGTTCCTGTGATCTGTGCGTCCAACAACATTTAAGCCCCGAACAGGGCTGTCGAAGACACTGATTTCCGGTTCTCGTCTTCCCCCAACATCTGTTGGGAGACGGTGGAACTTTCTTTTTCTCTGTAGTAGCCATAACCGTTATTTTCACGTTTAAACAGGTTCTTCACTACTTATATACCGTTCTTCTTTAGGTTCTTAGTTTTTATTGAGTTGTTGATAGATCCGGACGGACAGAATGAGTGACGAGTTCGGAGAAAGTTGGGAGGAGCAACTCTATGAGGCTCACGAATACAGTGAAGAGGACAGGTACCTCTACGAAGAGGGGTCGGGGGAGGGACCTGGATTCCGAGAACAACCAGAGTCCCCCGGCTATGGTATCGATCCCTCGGATTGGGGGAGAATTGGCTTCGGAGGGAGAAGAGCCGGGATGGCTGATCCTCTAGGGGAGAAAGGAAAGAGGCTTCGAGACCCGAGAAGTGTGAGTCTTGATCAGATGCGAGGTGCATTGAACGACGGTGCCTACCGAGACATACACGAGAGTACTAAGGACGAAGCCTTTGCTTTTGTGGAGAGGATTCCAGAGAAGGAGATGATTCTCTACAACGTCGACATCCTCACCGCCGCAGCTCTGTTCCGGGTACTGTACAATCACAAAGGTGGGGTGAACCGAGATAACATTACCTCTTTCCTCAAGGAGACAGGTGGTCTCGATCGGATCAATCACCTAGATTTCGTTCGGTACATTCGAAAGCTGGCGTAATTACAAGCCGTAATCATTCATCTCTGGAGAGATGAATGCGCAGTGAGCCACTCAGAGAGTGACAATATCGTCGAAGACTCCTTGAACCGCCTCGTGAGAGACAACAAGGATCAGTTTCCCGTCGGAGAGATCGCGAAGATGAGAGAGCACCTCCATATTGATCCCTGCGTCGAGGTTGTTCAGACACTCGTCGAGAAGAATCATCTGACTTCCGATCATGTCGTTGACCGCCAGAAGAAACGCTAGCTCCACGCGTTGAGTCTCTCCACCGGAGAGCTCGTCGATGGAAGAATACTTGTCCCCACGATACTCGACAATGGTGTTCATCTGCGTTTTGGTCGCTCCCCGGGAGGTGGTCTTGGTTCCCTCAAGACGGACGACGATAGTATCTTCGAAGAGCTCCTCAAGGTACCCTTTAGCGTGCTCGTTGATCGACTCGATGGTCTTCTCCATCGCCAGGATCTCCGCCTCTTTCCCAGCAGCTTCGAGACCCAACGCGCCTTCTAGTTCCTTCTCTGCGTCGGAGCGTTCGGATTCGTAGGCGTCCCTTTGAGATTTGAGCTTCTCTAGAGACTTCAGTTTGTGTCTGTAGACTTCGTAGGTGGCGATGTGTTCGGCCAAGGCTGCCAGCTCCTCAAGTTTCCCTGTGAGTTCAATCACTGAGGATTGCAGTGAGCTGATCTCGCCCTGCACGGTAGGAATGTCCCGATTCTTCCGGGAGGGGAGGAGTTTCTTGTTTCCTGGAAGACGTTTGTTGATGTAGCGCAGCTTTCCTTCGCGGGTGCTGATCTCTCGCGAAAGGGAAGAGTGGTCGCTCTTGTTTCGCCACGCTTCATCGAGATCGGAGGTGACCTGCGAGATCTGCTCTTCGATCGCCTCCACATCGAGTGTCGGGGTGAACTTCTTCGGGTAGCCCTTGGCGAGGATCTTAGCTTCTGCTTTCAGGTCTTTCACGGCCGAGGTCTCCGTCGAACCAGTGGTCTTCAGAGCTTCAATGTCCTTCTGTGTACGACGATGCTCCGCAAGGCGCTTCTCCATGTCCACAGCTTCACGATGGTTGTACTTGACGGTGGGCTTGGGGATGGTTTTCTCCAGTTCCGCTAGCGAAGCTTGAAGAAGGATCACCCACTCCTCCACCTTCTCCACCCGAGCAGAGGAGCTAGTGAGGTTCATCCTCTCCGACATTAGACGGACCTGGGCGTCAGAGGCTTCGTCATCTTCGGCTTCAGGAGCGTCGGGTGCTTCACACAGCTCCTCATCCTTGAAGGCCAGCTTCGCAGAACAGCATGGGCAGGTATACACCTTTCCAAGGATGTCTTGGCGAGAGATACCGGCTTCGAGATCCTTGACAGCGCGCTTCGCCGCTTCCATCTCTCCTTTGAGAACACCGAGTTTGCGTTCGAGGAAGTTCAGAAGAGCCTTGCCTTTCTTGATCCTCGAGAGCTGCTTGCCGGTGAAGAGCTTCTTCGCGTCAGTGAAGATCTCCTTGATGGTGGTGGTAGCGGTGTCTCGAGCCTTCTTCGAGTCAGCAATCTCTGATGCCTCAGCTGAGTGCTTCTGGCGTAGTTCTTCGAGTCCTTCGACGGAGCTTTCGAGCGCAGAAAGATCTTTCTGCGACGGCAGTGAGTCTTCTAGNTCGGNGATCCTCTCCTTCACCGCTGATTCGTTATCCGTTTGGTACTTCTCGATCTTGGCGAGTACTGCTTTGTGGGACTGGTAGGATTTCGTCTGGCTGAGAAGCGTCTTCAGTTCCTCGAGCTTCGTTTCGAGGCCCTCGATCTCTTCTTGCTCCAAAATCTTCCCGAGATTGGTTCGGAGCTGGGTGAACTGACCGATCTCGACCTCGAGTTTCCGCTTCTGCTCAATGAGCTCCGCATTCTGTTTCTCGACGTCTTGGAGCTGGGATAGTTCCTCCTCAAGAGCCTTCAGACGACCCTTAATAGTCTTGATCTGCGAGAGGGTCTCCGAGCGGGATCGTTTCACCTCATCGGGGTCGACACCGTCAATGTCAGGCGGGTCCTCTGGGAGGTCAGCCTCTGCAGAGGAGATCTGCTTCTCAATGACAGCGAGTTTCCCTTCAGCACGAGTTAGGGTTTCCCGGGCAGCCTTCACCGCTTCCTTGAACTTGGTACGGTATTCGACGTGGATATCATCACTAAAGGCAAGCTTCTCAACGAACTTGACCTGTTCAGTGGGAGTCATAGAGACCACAGAGTTGTGGAGAGACTGAACAACGTAGGAAGACGCCATGAACTCCTGAAAGTTCATCCCAAAGACCTTGTCGATGAGTCCCTGAGCAGCATCGTCTTCGTATTCGGCCTCTTGGTATTCGACAACCACGCGGTTCGGCCTGTTGGAACGAGTGATGGTCATTCCCTTGATCTCGAGGGTGACCTGGCAGGTCGTTGTCCCGTGAGAGTACGGTTTCCGGAGATTACCGTACATCGCATAGGCAACTGCGTTCAGGATCGTTGTCTTTCCCATCCCACTCTCTCCCGAGAGCATAACCAGACCCTCATCGGGGATCTCAAAGTGTGCATCACGGTGACACCTAAAGTTCTTCAATGTGATCTTCATAGCTGTAGTGTAGATCTTGTACTTCTCGGGTCGCCCCCTTTAATACTCGTGCATCTGTGCGTCTAACTTTTATCGGCGTCTCGTTTCGAATACTCGAAGTGAGAGTTATCCGGTGTTGAAGAAATCCCGGAGAATGGTCCTCTGCCGGGGGATGTTGTTGGCGTTGGAGCCGTACTGTTTGACATGTTCGATCTCACCATACAGATCCGTCAGTCTCTCGTTGAAGACAAATATCAGACGCTGAAGTGCTCCGCGGTTTTCCTGTACTACTGTCTTTACCTCCTCAAGCTCACGGCTGATGTTCATCACCTCCGCAGCGACCTCACCTAATGTAGGGGGATTCTGATCGTTCATCCTGTGTTTTCTACTGACTATTCACCGTCTGTGATCTGTACTGTGTATCCCTCTAAAATAGAAGGGAGATTGTGGTAGAGTATAGTAACAGAGAGTCAACGAGACTACATACACTTATGGCTGGAATTGTTGCTCAGTACAACGAAATCCCTCGGATTAGGCAGGTCATCACCAACAAGATCATCTATCCGGTGNGCGGATCTAACCTTGCAGACGCGGGGTTGACTCCNCTCCCAAACATCCGAGGTCAGGTCAAGATCACCCTTATCGCCGGTGACGATCCGAGTCTGGGAAATGTTCCCGCTTCTGCCTCCTTCAGCGTCGCTGGTGGATTTGGTGACTTTCCCGATGACCCAACACAGAACTTCCACCGCGTTATCAACTCAGAGATTAACTGCACGGTTGCCGAACCTGCACTGAACATCTTCGTGATCACCACAGCGCCTGATGTTTCGGGTGCCGGTCTGGCTGGTACTCCTCGGCAGTACCGAATGGAGTTTAGCCCCAAACAGTCTTTCGGTCCTCAGATTCAACGCACTGGAGGGGCGTTACTCGGTAACAACACTCTAACAGTGAGGATGACGAAACAGAACGTCATCCAAGACTTTTAGACGCAAGATTATGTTGATGGAGAACAAGTGTGTAGACATCTAGATTATGGCAGGTTACGTGAGTTTCTACAACCAACTCCCACGTCTTCGGACATACCCCGCTTCGATGACCTTTGACGGGGCTGATATCTCTGCGGGGTTCGTCAAACTACACAATGTTCGCGGACAGGTTCTGTACACCATTCGAGGTGAAGATGCCGGCGGTGGCGATGTGACCGTCGCCTCTTTCGGCGTGACGGGTGGTTTTGGGGATTACCCGCAGTATTCCACCAAGAACTTCTACTACAACCCCAACACCGCGGTTAACTGCTCCATCACCGAGATCTCTGTCAACAGGTTCCGCGTCTCTGTCATTGCACAGGGAGGCCAACCGGCAACGGATTACGTCTTCCAGTTTTTCTACGATTCCGAGCAGCCTCCGCAAGTTCACGCTCTTACAGATCTCACTGGAAGGAATGTCACTGTTACTCTCACCAAACAAAGCATCGTGGAAGGGTATTAACCACGAGGTTTCCAAACTCTTGTCTCCTATAAGACAAGAGTGTTAAGCTTTAGCTACCAGCCGAAGCTAAAGCTGGTAGCTACTCTGAGTACTGACTGAAATACTGGGAGATAGACCGTGGAGCGTCTCCTACGAAGAAGAGCAAGATCCACTGCACGGAGTGTTGGACTGACACCAGGTCGGCATGTTGCAACCTTTGTTGCATGGATTGTACATGACATCGATCCACGAGTAGTAAGCGGTATTCCCAACGTAAGATGTCGGGAGTAGGTACCCGACAATCTCGTCCGTGGCATCAGCCGGCGGTGGAGTGTTGTCAGCGGGGTCGGTACCAACATACCGGTGTAGGTTCATGTAGATGAAACCGCCGTCGGGCTGCATCTGCGTTGGTGTGTACTGGACAGTGGTCTGATCGATACCGATTGTCGGTTGGTTGAACGAGCAGGAGTTATACCCCTGTTTGATGGTTGACGGGCACTGTCCCACGCCGCCCGGGCATGGCAAACAGCAGCTACCACTAATGACCGGAGACTTACTCCAGGCGCTAAAGTCGCTGTAGCCTCCTGTTTTGACATTGACGTACCGGAAGCGGTACCAGCAAGGCAAGAAGATACTCGCTCCGGCGCCCTTACTGTACGTGAACCCTGTTAGCGAGGGAAACAGATCCTTCGGTGACTGTAGCGAACTGTCGTAGAATTTCTCTTGGAGGTACAGACACGAATCATCCCACACCCAATCAGAGTTCTCCTTGCAGTTCCTGCCGGGCGTGGGTTTCTGTAGCTTCCTTACCCACAATCCAAAGAACACTAGAAGAATGATAAACGCGGCGATGACCACCAGACCGAAGATGGCGATACCTTTCATGGTTCTACGATAACTTAGTACCTAGCAAGAGAAGTACTTCCTGTTATACTAATTCGCCGCCGACACAACAATAACGCCGAGAAGGATCAGGAGGAGGATACCGAACCATGGCAAAATCGGGAGTAACAGCACCACCCATGCCCAACCTTCATGGCCATGTCGGCACAGCTCATACATGATCACTCCCCAGAACCCGGCCCAAAAGGCGGAGACTAACATGTTAATCCCTTTCTGAACGACAGAGCCTTTGGTAAACAGAGTCAGAACCATTCCGATCGCCACGAGGACCAGGTAAATAATCAGAGGCAGGCACCATCCCGAAGGTTTCTTCGGCGGTGGCATAAGGTACTGTGGAACGTTAGAGACGTTAAACGGTGTCCCTGGAATAGGGGTCGGTGTAGACATATTGACCACTCTCTGCAGAGAGGTAAGAGAATCACATCACCAAAATGTGATGTGAAGTGGTGTAGGTGTAAACCTACAACTACACCTTGGCGGCAGATTTGACAGCAAGAGCATCCCACCACTTGTCTCCAAGAGGAAGGTCTTGAACGACAGAGGGAATAGGTATCACCTCTCCTTCACTCTTGAAAGCCGAAGTCTTGAGATCAAGGTCGAATGTTTTGTGAACCACCGGAGTGTAGTCATGGTTGGGATGACCAATCTCGATTCTCTCAGGAGTGATGAAGGTGATCGAGATTACCTGATGATCCTCGTCTTCGACGTACTTCACCTCAAAGAGGAGACCGTTGGCGGTGATCGGAGCATCATCTACGATGAAGGGGTAGAGCTCGATATCGACGGAAACGGGGCGGTAGGTTCGAAGAAAGGCTACCAAGCTCCGAAAGTTCATCGGGTCCTTATCAGAGATCTTGCCACCGGATTTGTGATCTCCAAAGCTGGTTGTATGACAGGTACACAGGAAAAACTTACCTTCTGTCAACGGGGACCATTCTTCATTTGGCCACTCTCCCTCGGGGAACGTGTCAATGTCCATGTCGCAAATCTCGGGCAATAGCTAACATGGGGTATGCAGCCTATGAGTGTGCATCTCAATTTTCACTCATCCCCGTAGGGATGAGTGACTCGTAGGTTGGGGTGCTCATCTCTGATTTGCATCGAGAGAAGACGCCCAACGCTGGTACCGATACCAGCCAAACTCCTTGTCGGCCGCTGTGAAAATGTCACACGCTTCCTTCGTAACACCAGAGGAGATGGCGTCACGTGCGCTGGTCAGCATCTTGAGGATACCTCGCTCGCGCTTGGTCATGAAGTCCTTCCATCCTGGATGATCGTCCGAGACGGTGAACTCTCTTGAGTAGTTGCTTCCCTCGGGAAAGTAGGCGAGGATCAGGCAGCGAACCCGTAGACGGAACATCAGGTTCAAAAACGCTGGATCCTTTCGCTCAGAGACCTCGACGACGCGCTCCAGAATCGCATCGATGTGCATGCACCGTCGACGGTGGTCGTGGTGACGAAGCTGCTTGTCGAGGTTGATCCAGTTCTGTCTGTAGGTCGTCGTCTTGCCGTATCGAGGGTTGTCGAACGTCGACTTCTCGGAAGAGGCCGTGATGTCCCGGGAATCCTTCCAGTTAAAAGTGGGGGTGTTGGTAGATCTTTGCGAAGCCATTACAGGAGTTGGGGGTTTTGGTATTGCCGTAACGTTTGTGAGATAGGCACTGGTGATTAGAGGGTATCCTCTTCGGATACTTCACTTTTCGAGGTTACTGTTCATCGCATTTCACACGTCTCTCCATTCACTCAGGTAACAGATCAACGACCAATGGAAGATGATCGCTCACTGGAGTGTAGAACACCTGCGTGGACGCTATTTTGAACGGAAAATCCTTAACAAACACGTAATCGACCCTTCTACCCGTCCAGACCGTGAATTTGAGGCATCCAGAAGCAAATATATCGGTATACCCTCGACCTTCGATCTCGCGGACGGTATCGTAGTCAATTCCCCCTCGAGAGTTTCTGTCGATCCAGTCTCTTTCTCGGGGAGTGTAATCTTCGTAACGCAGGCAATTAAAATCGCCCATAACCATCTTCGGTTCTTCTGGGTACTCTGTTTCCAGAAACTCCAAGAGACGATGAATCTGCTGTCGGCGGGTCCTTCCGGTCTTATCCGCTACGTCCAAATGCACAGTGGCGATGACCGTTTTTCGGCTGAATAGATTCACAGTGTTGATGACTGCGCATCGAGCCTCTTTCGATGCCGGAAGAATCATCGACTCCGAGGAAAGAACCGGTACATCCTCACTCACAGCTAAGATGTTCCCAAAACCCGTTCTTCCTCGACTGGCAACCTTGGATGCCCGACAACCGTTGATTGTGTATCCAAAGCGTAGCAGCTGCCCGAAGGTGTCCTTGATTGTCCACCCAAAAGAGGAGTGGGAGTCTCTTTCTTTCCCTCCGGGTATCAGAGCCTCTTGAAGACCGATAATGTCGATATCGAGGTACCTGATCATGGTCATGACATCCTTGTGGTTGATGTCCAGCTCAAAAGGATCGGTCCAGAAGTGAACATTGTACGTAACCACTCGAACACCGTTCTTCGGCTTTGGCGGAATCAGGCGGTTGTGAATCGAAAGGATATGGACGTGGTTAATGTAACTCTTTCGGAACTTGAGGACCGAGGTGTCACTATCTGAGAGCTTCCACACCACAGGAGGTATGCAGTAGTAATTCCTCTTCATAGCTTCATCGATAGAGTCGTAGACCTCCTGCTCTGTTAATTGCAGTTCTTCAGCGGTTCGGAGTAGTGCCTCCAGAAGCTCCTCTCGGGAGATACTTGCGTCGGTGCGCTGACTCATTCGACCAGCCATCTCTTGTATGTCCATCTTGCATAACACCCCAATATCTTTTAGCTTCATCTCTTTGTCCGGGAGACAAAGAGATAGTTGAAGGTTGTGACATGTCTAGCTCTGGCACGCAATGCACACATCCTCATCGCAGACGACGTCCTTTGGGTTCCCGCGGGACAGCTTTGCCTGACGCTTGGTGGGAATGTTGATGATGTCAAGAGAGAAGTTGATGGGATCGGTCTTGGCAGTCTGTCGAAGGTAGTACATCCCCGTCTTCGCTCCATTCTTCCACCCGTAGAAGTGGAATGCGTTGAGTTTCTTGTACGTCGGATCCTCCATCCAACAGTTGAAAGACTGGGTTTGGCAGACATACCGTCCGCGATCCAGAGCCATATCCAAAAGAGTTCTCTGTGGCAGCTCGAACACTGTCAGGTACTTCTCCTTGAGGAACCGAAGTCGCGAGGCCTGATCCTCTGTCAGACCCTCCTCCGAAACTTCAGAGATGGAGCCCTTGTTGGCCCAGAGACTCCTCACGACACGCGTGTTCCACAGATCGATGTCTTGGAGATCCTTCACGAGGTGCTGGTTGATGAGGACGAACTGACCGGATAGGACTGTGCGAGCGTAGACGTGCTGGGTGTACGGCTCGAAGCACTCGTTGTTGCCGAGGAGACTGGCGCTCGAGGCGGTAGGCATCAACGCTAGCAGCAAGCTATTGCGAAGACCGCGGGTCTGCATCTCCTTCCGGAGGGTTTCCCAGTCATACCGATCGGTTGCCGGACCCCGACGCCTGTCCGAGTGTTCCCGAAGGTAGTCAGCAGAGATAGTGGACTGACGAGCGAGGTCAATCTCCATCTTCTCTAGATCCCACAAGTCGAACTGGAAGAGTCCCTTGCTGGCGGGGGAACCCTCGAATGTTTCGTAGGGGCCTTGGGTTTTCGCCATCTCCACACTCTCGCTGACGGCGGCGTAGTACATCGTCTCGAAGATCATCTCGTTGAGCATTCGAGCCTTTGGAGAGATCCAGCTCAGATCCATCATTGCGAATACATCCGCCAGGCCCATCACCCCGATGCCGAGGGGACGATTGCGGAGGTTGGTCGCTTTGATCTGCGGTACCTCCGGCGGATAGTAGTTCCGGTCGATGACCTGGTTGATGTTCTGCGTCATGTCCCGTGTGAGACGTTCGAGCTCCTCAAAGTCAAAGTAGGGTTTACCTTCGCCGTTTGTCTTCACACACGCGTTGAGAGCAACGGAACCGAGGTTGCAGGAACCAACATTGTCCTTGTCGGTGAACAGGGTAATCTCCGTGCACAGGTTACTCAGACGGATGGTTCCGAGGTTCTTCTGGTTGGACTTGCGGTTGATAGCGTCCTTGTACAGAATAAAAGGCATACCAGTCTCGATCTGGGCGAGGATGATCTTCTTCCACAGCTCCCTGGCGCTAACCTTTCGGAAGCGGATGAGGCGACCCTGACGGGCTTTCTCCTCGTAGGAGCGGTAAGCCATCTCAAACTCGAGGCCCCATTTGGTGTCGAGACCACGAGCCTTGTTGGGGCAAAACAGAGTCCAGTCTTCGTCCTTCTCCACCCGGCGCATGAACTCATCAGAGAGCATCAACGCCAGAAAGATGTTCCGAGCGCGCATCTCATCGGGTCCCGATGGCTTTCGGAGGTCCAGGAACTCCTCAATGTCAATGTGCCAGTCACAGAGATACGCGGTACCGGAGCCCTTTCGTTTCCCTCCTTGGTCGACAGTGACAAGGATCTGGTCGGAGATCTTGATCCACGGCACAATACCACCTGATTGACCGTGCTGGCCAATCTCCGAGTGACGGAGGCTGGAGAAGTCTATTCCCAGACCTCCACTGTTCATGGAGATGATGGCTGTGTCATGCCAAGACTTTGAGATGGACTGCATGTTGTCCCCAATGTCCATCGTGAAACAGCTGGCTAGCTGCGGGCGGAACAGCCCAGCGTTGAACAGAGTCGGGGAAGCATGGGAGTACCTCCCGTTAGTTAGGTCATCATAGACCCTCTCGATGCGAGAGAACGCGTTCTCAACGTCCGCCTCGGAATCACGGGAGGTGTACCACAGATACGTAGCCACCCGAAGGTACATGTACTGCGGTGTCTCGAGGACAGTGGTGCGAGAGTCGCGTTTGATCCTCGCGAGGTAGGACCTGAGAAGTGTCTCCACCGCGAAGATGTTGAAGTCGTTGTCGTTCTCGTGGCGGATGATACCGTTGAGACGATCAGCGTGCTTCATAACGAAGTTGAAGTACTCTTCGTTGAGGATGGGCTTGAGAGCCTTCGACGCCTCGGAAAAGGTGCCGGGAATGTGGCTCTTGATCTCAGCCATCTTCACCCTCCCGGCGAGGAGAAGCCATTGAGGGTGGATTGACGCTTTGTTGCGGCACAGAAGTGCCAGTTGTGAGAATTGGTCCTCTACAGAGTCGAGCTTGGCCACGGGTTCAAAATCTCGCTCAATGAGGGAGAGGTCTACCTCTACAAGGTCATTGGCGAGGGCTTGGAGCTGGTCAACAGGGACACGTCCTGATGTCTCCATTGGCGAGAACGTTACTGTCGATTGCATTTAGTGTAACGGAATGTCTAACTGTTTTTGTTGGACTCGGTTGAACGTGTACGAGTTCGTGTTGGGTTAGGTGTCACACCAGTTCCCCACCCCATTTTTTTCTGGTTTCTCACATTACCCCTTTTGGGTAGTGTGGGATAGGATAGTCTCGCGTCGCTTACGCCTCCACCTCTTCCACAGTTGTGGTCTTGCGTGTGGTCTTGGGTTTCCCCATGGTGGGTGGGATGGTGAAGTTGATGCGAAGGGACTGGAAGGCAGCCTGGAGGTCCTTGACTCCGACGGTGATGACCCCGCGGTACTTGACGAACTGGAGGGTCTGGAACAGCACCGTGTTCACAAGGGCGTACATGTAGGCGCGAGTCATGTCGTACATGCCGGTTCCCTTGCGCTTGATGCCGGCGCGGAAGGCCAGGCGCTCGATGCTGTTGTCCCCCACCTCCTGGATCTGAGTCTCGGTGAAAGGGATTGAAGGCTCGGTCAGCTTCCATGCCAACTGAATGTCGGTGGAGTTGACACCGTCGCGCTTGCCGTGGATGGCGAGGTCTTGGGCGTTGCTGCACAGGGTCACCACCCGTTGCTCGACAAAGTGCTGGAGGGCGTTGATAGAGCCACCACCAAAGTGGATGGTCTCGAGTCCCAGTGACCGGTGTCCGCCGAGCTCGGCGGCGATGCCGCGAGCAGCACGTTCGAAGGGGAGCTTGCGAACCAGGAGCTCGGTTGTCTTCTGGTAGCGGCGGATCTCCATGAGAGCCTTGGTACCGGGAAGGTACTTGTGAGGCTTCTTGGCATCTCCCTTCTTGCCGCCCTTGGTCTTGGCGTTCTTCTTGCGGTTGGCAGCCTGCTTCGCGCGCTTCTCCTTGGTGGGAAGAAGCTCGGAACGAATGTTGGGCAGCACACCGGCGCCGAGGAACTCGACGTTGAGGTTCTCCACCAGGTTGTGTAGCTCCTCGTCGTTGGCAACAGCGAGGTAGACGTGGCGGATAGTGATGATGACCTTCTTGGAGTCGCGGGCAGCGTTGCCGGCCAGCTCCAGGATCTCGGCGGAGATGTACTCCAGAACCGCAGCCAGAGCCACCGAGGAGTTCTTGGAGACGCTCAAATCGGAAGCGCCAAACTCCCGAATGAACTTCTCAGCCAGAGCCACAGAGAACTGGAGTCCAGCGGACTGTTCACGGCGGACAGGAGCGGAGCGAGTGTTGGTCTTGGCCTTCTTGCCTCCCTTAGTGGAGGCCTTCTGTTCCTTGGCCGCGGTGAACTTGTTGACCGCCTTGTTGAGCTCGGAGAGCGCATGGTTGGCGAGTTCACCGGGAAGGTGGAGTTGCACAGCAAGAGCGATCTCGGATTTGCCAACAGTGGACTTTCCGGCGCTCGTGCAGGCGACACGCCCATTCTCAGCGAGAGTGCGGGCAAGGATCTTGATGAACTCATCAAGTTGTTCGAGGGTCTTGGCAGAGATCTGCGAATCGGGATGGACCTGCTTGAGGACCTTGTGGAGGTAGGTCTTCCACGAGTTCGAGGGTCCCTTGCGGGCGGCCCGACGGGGCTTCGTTGTAGTCTCAGCTTTCGATGACATGTTGTGAGTATTGGTCTAACAGACAACAGCAGTTCGGTTTAAGGGTGTTTGATCGTGATCGGCTCACTCGAATGACTATTCGGTTACTCATATCCGTGTCTCATTTTTTTATTACCCTTTGGATAAGAGCTCCGTGAAAGTGAATATGTCTAAAGAAGCACTATTCACTGTCGCATCTCAGACCCTAACACCTAAGTTAAACCGTCTCTCAGGAACAACAAATATTATATTAGGTGAGCTCTATGGATACCTAAAGGGCGGAGGTACGTTTTACGATGATCCTAGAACGTACCTCCTTTCGCACGACCCGGAGGGGGTGTCAAAGGTACTGCCTCTCACCGAATTCGAGGGGATGGGTGGAACCCCGAGTAGGTTCCCTCTAACGGTGGATATACTGCGCGGTCTTTTCAGTGACAGGTTCGTCTCCGCGCATATCTCTTCACTCTCTCCCGGGACAGACTTTAAGGCACACTCGGATGCGAGGTCGAAAAACATGAGAGTGTATGTGCCGCTGGTACTTCCTCATCCTCTCAACTCCTCTGGGGTCTGGATTGAAGGGAAGGGAGTGCGACACCACTTTTTTGGATTGTGGAGAATGCACGCTCTCTCGACCCGGCACAGTATGTTCAACTACACCAGCGCTGAGACGTACGTGTTAGTCATTGACCTCAAAATCGTCTCTCCAAAGGAGGCGAAAGATTCTCCCGTAGACAACTCCCCATCTCCAGAGTTTTTCGGAGTGGCGGTGGAGAGCTCTCCCCCGATTCTTCCTATCGGAGAGCAAGATGATGAGGACATGTACTGCGCCGAACTTCCTCTTCTTCACGAGGATCGTTTTTGGTGATGGTTATTATCTCACTCAAAGAGTAAGATAGTCGGGAGAGTCCAACAGTAAATATGCAGACCAATCTTCCAGTGTGGGGGTACTACCCCAAAGATGATAGCTATTTCATCGACCCGATGTACGCTCCTTACATGAGGGAGCTCGTCCGAACCGCCGACGGACAGATCTGCGAAGTCAACCCCTCCAAGAAGCAAGGGTACCCTGATGGTTTTGTCAACCCTTCTCTGGTAAGGAAGGGATGGGGACTGGACTTCCAGCTGATGCACCCTGACAAGGACCCGTGTCCTGAGGGATGGACCAAGGGAGAGGATGGCTGGTGTGTTGCCAACCAACCCGAGTTCGGGGATCATGGCCTGTACTCCAAAGACGCATTTGTTCCGCGTTATCAGTACTGGGGAAGCTATGCTCCGAGATTGGCCAATGCTCGATACAAGGAGATCAATCAGTTCGACCAGCGCTCCGTCAGTCCCTGGACCGGTAATTATGTTGTCTACAACCACCCCAAACCCGCTTCTAATCGCGAAGTGTACGGTCATCTCCCATCGAAGGATTCCTACCTTGCGTGAGTTTTTCACTCATAGCGACCAAGAACACGAGGTGATGGAAGAGGACGTAGCTTATCATGAGCCTTTGAGCATCATCGAGGAGGGGGTAACAGTTACCAATGTGAATGTACACGCAAAGGAACAGTACACCAATCACCTCTTCGTCGGTAAGATCATCGAATAGATCCTCGGAGGATTCAGAGGATAACATCTCTTGTGGTTCTGATCCCACAAGAGATAGGCTTTAGACCCGCGGGATTACGCAAGGTTCCAATCTACAGACTTCAGCTTCCACTTCTTCAGTTGCTTGTTCGCTCGGGAGAAGGGCTTGTGGTCGAAGAACTCGGTGTTGGAGGGGTTGTAGGCCGAGGCAGCGGGGTGAGGGGCGGTGATGATGTGATGGTCGTCAGAAGAGAAGTACTTGGTGTACCCCTGTGCCTTTCCACCCCAGGCCATAACGACGAGGTGCTCACAGTTCTCCGCCAAAAACCGGAACAGTTGCCCGATGAAGTAGTCCCATGGCCCAGGATTGGTCTTGGACTTGGAGGCATGAGACCCAGCATCTCCCTTTCGGACGGTCAACGCAGTGTTAATGAGGAAGACACCCTGCTCGCACCACTTGGTCAGATCTCCCGAATCGAAGTTCGGCGTGAACCCGTCTTCCTCAAGGGCCTTGTAGATGTTGCGGAGAGAGGGTTGGATCTTCTTTCGGTTGTCGTGATGGCCGAACGCCACCCCCATCGCTGCTCCCTTGGTGTGATACGGGTCCTGTCCGATGATGACGACTTTCAGTTTCTCGAGAGGGCACAGATCAAAAGCGGTGAACACCTCGGACATTGGTGGGTAGAGAGTCTGTCCCGAAGAGACCTCCTTTTCGAGGTACTTGGAGATGTCGTCGACGCCTCCGTTCTCAAGGATGTCGGTGAAGAACTCCTCGTAACCCTCCGGAGGAGCGGCTTCGAGGTACTCCTTAAGAGACATGTCACCCCAGACAACATCCTCGTCCTCGGAGCCTTCGGGGACCTCCACCTCCACCTCGGAGCCTTCGGCTTCCGAAGGCTCCACCTCCTCTTCTCCGTCGTCGGGTTCGTCTCCCTCAGAGTCATTGTCATCCTCCTCCTCCACAAAGATCTCAGTCTCTTCGACTCCGGGGCTTTCAGCTTCGGCGTTGATCACCTTCGGCTGCCCGCCGAACACATCGGGAGGGAAGAAGTCATCGTGCATGTGGCACACTCTCCCTGACATCTGCTCGTATTTTTGGACGAAGTACCCGAGGTTCCAAAGCTCTCCCATCGCCAACAGCTGCACCCACATAAACCGGTAGAATTCAACCTCGTGAAGTTGCGGGTACTCCCCCTGAGAGGCAATCCACATCCACGCCGGACACTCGTCCCCCACCTTTGGAGAACTCGGTATGACCTTGTCGGCCACCACCCAGGTCTCATCATCGGGGCGGACGGTCTCGATGGTTTCGAGGACTTTGGAGCTGGAGAGGATGACATCGGCTCGGATGTCCTTCAACAGGTGATCGAGAAGGCGCGCCTTCTGGGGAACGGACAGCGCAGCGATCCGAGCGGTGGTGTTCTTCGCGTGTTCGGTGATGAACTTGTTGTAGTCGACAAGTTCTGCCTTGCGAGGGGATCCCGTCGGTGACTCAACCACCTCCGGACTTTCCTCCGGCTCCGGCTCAGGGCTTGCCTCCGGACTCACCTCCGGCTCTTTACTGACGATGGTGACCTCGATCGAGGAGTTCTCCTCCGCCCACTTCGTCAGAAGGCCGTAGTAGACATCCCAGTCNCCACCAGCCAGACCGCAACCGATCTTGTACGGGAAAGCGACGCTTTTCAGGCTTTTGGTTCGTCCGAGGCGGTCAAGGCACTTCTGGAACCACTTCTGCCGTTGGGTAGCGGTGTCACCCTTTCGGGGTTTTCCAGGGTACTTCTGCGCAAACATGGCGCAAACGAACCTCTCACCGCGCTTGCGGTTTCCGGAGATCTTGATGGTGCCAGGCGTGGAATCTTCCTTTCGATTCGAGTAGACATCCGCGTGCGGGAACTGCTTCGCGATCGAGTGGGAGAGCCCTTTGGCGTTCTTCGACTTGCAGTTGCATTGCTGGGCAATGACCTGCGCATCGGATTCGAGTAGGTCAGCGTCGAACACGACGGTAAGATTATCGGGGGTCGACGACATGGGTAAACGTAGTTTGATATGATAGATGTGAGTTCAGTTGTGTCACTCATCATTCATCCGCCATGTCCCTAAAACGTCTTCACTTTTCTACGAGCCTATATTAGTGTGTGTGTACTCAACAGAATATGGCAACATTTGGTGTAGACAACCCCTCTTCTCGAAAGGTCGCTCGGGATCTGACTCTCGACAACCTTCGTGTGCTTGACAAAACTCTGCAGCTCCCCCGCGTCGATACCTCTTCAGTACCGGCCGGTACTCTCAAGGGAAAGCTTGTGCAGGACACCACAGACCAGGGTATTTATTACTCAGAGCTGAAGGTCTCGCCCGACGGGTATGTGTGGTCCAAGCTCGGCCTGGCCGCGGATACCTCCGTAAGGTCATTCATTATCGCCCGAGAGGATCCCGCGGTACCGGTTATCATCACTGGTGCCGGTCCTATCGCCAGTGGAGAGCCTTGGGTATCTGGTACTGCTCTCAACGACGCCCTTGAGTCTCTCGGAGGTTCTGGTAACATCACAATCGACGCATCCGGAGATTTCTTCACACTCGGTGCTGTTGTCGATGCAGATGCCGCCGGTTCCTACGTTCTTGAGTGGTCGGCTTCCGGAAACCTGACGGCTATCCCTGCCGCCGATACTGTCACCTTTGAGTTCGGCGTTGGTGTTGGTGGAAACCTCCCATCCGTTGCTTTTACTCAGGTGACCGTCGATGATTTTGTCGCCAAGGCTCCCTATCGGATCTGGAACCTTAGCGGTTCGACGCAGATCGATCTGGCTGTCGGTGATGACATTCAACTGTACTACCATCGCTCTGACTTCGCAAAACATCCGTCTCACTCGAGTTCATCAGTGATCACTGATCACACACACATAATACCTATCCCGGAAGGGACAGATATTGAAAGGTCGAAGACCTGAAAGGCCGTAGGTCACAGACTCACACCACCAGTCTGTACGTCACGGAATCCTGTCCGGACTGAGTTACCGAGTCACGGGTGATCTTCAGGAGCTGCCCGCGAGCGGCGCCGAGATGTCGGACCACAGGGTCGGTGGTACGGATGTGAGGGAGTTCGTTGGCACCGACGGCGTAGGCGCTCATCACGCGCTTCTTCTCCACCGCGGAGCAGATGGTGTGCTTGGGAACGAGTCGATGCTCCATGACGTTGAAGAGAGACTCGGCGAGAACGTAGGTGTCGACGTGGACTTTCTTCTGCTTCAGACCTCGCAGAATGGACTTTGCCCAGTGGGTCACGCTGTGGTCGACAATGACGATCGCCCGTGCGCATTCCTGTTCCTGCATCCTAGCGTAGACGTCGCGCATGTTTGTCCCCAGCTTCGGAGCGTTGGGCCAGATCACCATAATCTTGTCGGGGGCTTTGGCGGAGTCTTTTTCGTACACCAGGGTCATCGCTTCGCGCACGGTCTCTTCATCGTCCTCGCCAACCCACTCCACAAACTCGTCGTAGGTCAGGTGAGCGTCGTCGGGGATAGGGTACTTCCTGTCGGCCAGGACCTGCAACATCGTCCGGCGGGACCGCCACAGGTTCTCAACCAGTTCACTCGAGATTTTGTCGTCTGCCATATTCACTTGATACACGTGTAGTACAAGGGCACCCTATATGTGTGTACATCTGGTGTCTAACCTCAGTTTTTCGTTGGATCGCACTTTACCCACATGAGTAAAGTGTTATGTGAGAGAGGTCTATTCGTCTCCGTTGGGCACGGGACTGGCCGAGTCTCTTCGCCATCGCAGGGGTCTTTGGCCTTCGCGATCTCGTTGAAGTACTCGTGGTCGCTCCCCTTGAACTTGAGGGCTTGGAAGAGATGTTCCGAGGTCGGCCACTTGATTCCATACGCGACAACGGGGTGAGGGGAGAAGTTCGAGAACATCCACCCTTGCGGGTAGACTCCTTTCTTCTTGGAGTGACCATAGAAAAGGTACTTGTCGTCTGAAGCCATAGATATGTATTGTGTCACGGTCTCGGTGGTAATCGAATCATCTACCCCAAAGACCCCACTTTTCTCTTGTCCGGTGGTAGTTAACACTTACCATATGAAAGCTTGCTGGTGGGCTCCTATTTTTGCCGGATTGTTTATTCTGGCGTTACTGATCTTTGCGACGATGAGTTCGAAGAGGGACGAACTTGAAGAGTGACCTGAAGGTCACTCTCACTCCGCGCATCCTGTAAGGGGAAGGCTGTTGAGAAGGGAGATGTACGTTGACAGGAAGTGGTACGAAATGTTCCACGGATAGTTCTCCGGGGCCGGTCCTCCGACNGTGCACTTCCCTTCCTCCAGGAGAATCTGAGTGGGAATGTGAGCGTAACCTTGGTAGAGAGTCGGGAATCGAGGGATAGGATCGTCTATTCCCTCCACGCGGTAACTTTCCCCGAGGGTTGACCGGAACAGATCCACGAAGGCCATATTACCTGTTCGGGGAGAGGCGAAGGTGTACAAAGTTGAATTTGTACCGAAGCTCATTCGAAGATCGACCGCGGCGAGAGCAGCGATAGAGGCGCCGAGACTGTGGCCGGTGATGTACACCTTTTCTGGGCGATAGAGAGCGAGAAGAGTCACAACGAACTGCCTTAGCGCCATCCACGACTTCAGAAACCCGTTGGAGACCTTCGTTCCATAGAAGTACGCTAGAGACATGTCAAGATCCTCTTCGATGTTGGCGAGAGAGGTGATGACCGTCCCCCGGAAACCGAGATAGACGGCTAGTTTCCCACCCCCGAGAGACTTCCGGAGACAGATGAACGAGGTGTTGGTATTCAGGTCAGTGAACGAATCGTTCGAGGGATTGAAGATCATTCCCTGTGACTTCGCCCACCTTGTAATGGTCGAGGGGTCGGTCTCGGTGCTGTAAGATAGGTTGGCTATCTCCGCTTGGAACTTGACCTCCTTCAGAACATCTGCATTGAGAACCAGGTTCTCTTTGGAAGGTGGGAGATTCATTACCAAAACACAGAGAATCACTACAAGAAACAATACACACAGAACCACCGAAGCCTTCATCTTATATCCGTGCAAGATTCTGTTGGAAGGATACAAGTTAGAGGTCTCTTAGTCAATAGGTACTGGTCAACATGTCGATGTACTCATCTTTCCCGAACCACAACATCACCCGGGACTACGATAAGGCCCAGGGAACGACCCACCCGACAGATCTGTCTTACCAGATCATCCGGGACTACGGACTCAGGTACGTCACCATCCAAAACTCTGCGACTCGACCGGTTGGGATCGCCATCACCCCCTACCTCAGCGGTCCTACGCCTCCGATCCTCTCCACACTCGCTGGCGGCGAGATTAAGCACATTGGAATCAACTCCCACGGCGGTCCCCCGCAGTACATCTGGATCCTGGATGTACAGACACAGATGCCGGTCGGTGCTCCGACGTGCCTTCGCAGTGATGCCCAAGACTTCGTCCTTAGGGATGGTCTGAACAAGTGGTGGGTGCAGTTCTTCAAACGGCCTTCGTTCAGCGCTGCTTTCTAAGCGAAGCTTCGCGTACACTCTCTTTGAGAATACAAAGAGAGTCACTTGATAGATTCCCGTTAATTAATATATCCCCCATAACAGCGTACGGGTCTTCCGTTGTGGTACTTTGGAATACAGCTCGCTCCATGCATCGACCGTGGATCGTCACAGCAGCGCTCATCTGAAGGACAATCGCTGTTGTATTTGCAGGGTCTGTAGCAGAAATTCTTTCCCATCCTCTGCGGAAGCTTTTGGCATTTCTCTCCGGAGGGACACTCACTATCTGACTGGCAACCACCCTGACATAATTTGTCCTGACAGAAATCTCCGGAGGGACAATCGCTATCCTGTTTGCAGGGCTTGAAACATCCATACACACCCCCTACGTACCCCGGAGGACATCTACCACGTGGATACCCGCGATGCGGACTAAAGTAATCCCACCCAGAGTTCTGGTTGTAGAGACACACCGTGAGAATCACGACGCCGATAATGGCAATTAGTAGTAGCGCTGCGCTTGAATTGTTCATGTCTCCTTGGCTTACATATCACCAAGGAGACCTTTTCCGGGTTTTGGGTCAGTCTTCAGCGCGAGGACCTTTGAGAGCGTGGGCTTCTCTCCACCGGTCTCTTACCCGAACCCACCAACAGCCAGGATCTTCGGTGGGGGTTGTCTGTCGGTGTCGAACGCTCCACTGATCGTAGACCATCCAGTGGAAAATACCGAACGATCCGGTGACAACCACTCCGCCCATCAACACATTCTTCGCTGTGGTCGAAAGCATAACTCTACGTGCAATACGTACTGAATATACACTACCCGACCGTTTAACACACGAGATATTCTCACCGGTTATACTAACATGTTGACGCTGTTTGTACCGGTCATTAAGAAGGAGGTCGGGAGACTGGCCATCCTTCTCCAATCTCTCAAGCACTTTATGGAGCCTGGTGGAATGAAGATACTCATTCTCACCCCTGCTTCTCATCTCAAGGAGGTGTCAGAAGCAGTGAGAAAGCTCCCGAAGCCCGACGTCGAGATCAAATTCCTCACTGACGAGGAGGTCTATCCTTACGATCGGAAGAGCACCACGGGATGGGAACGACAGCAAGCACTAAAGCTCCTTGTCTCCCGTCACATCGACACGGATTTCTACCTTATCTTTGATTGCGACGTGTTTGCCACCAAGAGGTTTGCCGAAAGGGATCTCGTCAAGGATGGAAAGGGGATTATGGATCTTCAGGAGAAACCCAGTGGGTTCCAGGACATCTCTATGGTCGCCGAGATGATCGGAATGGAGCCGAAAGAGAAGGACATCGAGGTGATGAAAGTCACTCCGGCGTTGCTGTCCACGCACATC
>JGI10211J14876_10000274_pt1 | contig 21608 bp, 22 predicted proteins | sample Etolagsediment_FD_14876 | JGI IMG/M metagenome (IMG submission 14876)
GTCAATTAGATAGTTCTCTATTATTATTCATATTTTTCCTAAATAATTCTTTGACAGTTCTAATAATTTGATTCGTTTCTTTATCATCTTTCATATATTTAATATACATATTGATAAATTTTTGAATTATTTTACTATTGATATTTTTCCAACACCAACTTTTCGTTTGATCTATTACACCTTTTTAACATTTAAACCGCCGACTTATGAAAACTCTTCATACAACTTATTAAGATTGGTATCCAATTCATTTAATATTTCTCTGTATGTTTTATTTTTTTTATCATCAAATGTATCAAGTGGGATTAATAAATACTTTTCATTTTCTTCGTACCAATTAATAATCTTTTCTTGTTGTTCAATCTTAATTTGTGTTCTTTTTTTAGGATTTTCTTTTTTTATCCATTCTATTAATGATCTGATCCACATTTATCTTGTTTAGATGAATTACAACGACCACAACAAGGTATACAATTAACTATATTCATTCTCCCTGTTTGACTGGATGGTCTAAATTCATCACCAGAATGCCCGATTGCCTCCGATAAACAATAAGCACATTTATCTGTATCAAACGGGCTCGTATAATCAATCGGAACAATTCTTAAAGATTGGGGTTCAAGTCTTTCACCCCAATCTTTAAGAATTGCGTTTCTATGGTCTGCTCTTTTTTTAGAAAATTTTGTTCCAGGTCCTGGACGTTTTTGCTTAGGTAATCCTTCAATAGGTTCCCAATTCTTTTGGTTGGTAGTATGTTCCATGATAGATATTTTAATTATAAATGTAAAATATATTATAATCAATTTTTATTAAAATTAAATGTAAGTCGGCGTTTTAAATGTTCAAAGGTGTAAAATCAATTTTAAATATTTTAAAAAATAAAATTATTTTGATTTGAAAAATTGTTTGGTTTTTTTCTTCTCTTTGATATTTTGTTTCTCTTCCTCATCACTTGAATATAAATCTTCGAAATCACTATTATCATGAGTTGTAAAATAACTTACTTTTTCACCATCTTCTAATAGATGTTCTTCGTCATCACTATTATACATTTCCTCATTAATTGTATTAATTTTAATTACAAAATGTCCACTTCGAATTACAAAATGTCCAGCATCATAAATAAATAATGCTTCATCTATAAATTCAAATATTTTTCCGTTTTTTTTTGCTAATTCTATATCTTCAATAAATTCAAAAGGAATTAATGATATTGTTCCCGTTTCTACATTATATCTTCTTTTTTTAGAATCATGATAAATACCATCTCCATAATGTGTATTATGAACAATCATAAAATCTTCTTCTTTATCTGTTAAATCTATTTTACCACTTTCACACTTATACTTATCTTGCCATACATCATAATGATAATATTCACTTAAAGCAAAACAAGGGTCTCCTAAATAATATTTACCTTCTTTTAATGATTCTTGCATCTTAAACTATATATTAATTTTTCTTGAAAAAAAAATCAATTTATTTTAAATGTTTAAAAATTATAATATTTAATGAATATATGAGTAAGGTTGAAAAAGTACTCAATTCTATATTAAAATTTGATATTACTTATTTAGAATTATTTGTTTATTTTATATCATCATTCATAATATTTTTTTCAATATTATATTCTATTTATTATTATATATTAAATTTTGATAAAGGAGAATTGGCTACATTAGAAGCAAAAATTAAATTAAGTAATGCAATTTCTTTATCATTAAATTTTATTTTAACGATTGAAATATTAAAAATATATTTTATTAAAACATATAAACAACTTATAATTGTATCTACATTGGTTATTTTAAAATTAGTTCTTAATTATTTCTTGACACTTGAAATTGATGATTCACAAAGAAAAAAAAAATTATATACTAAATAATTATTTAAATGGAAAAGCATCTTTTAATTTTTTTAAATCAATTTTATTACCTCCATGATATAATAACTTTTCATCAAATTCTTTTAAATGGTTAATATATAAAAAGGGTCTTTTTTGACTTGAATAGTAATCTTGAAATTTAAATTTACCTTCTGTTAATTCAAATTCACATAACATAATATTTGGTCTTTTATAAACATCTGCTATAATAATTCCATGTAAACTTGAAGATATAACAGCTTTTGCTGAAAATATATTATTTACAACATCTTTCCAATGATCCCGTGGATTGATTACAATAAAATTAGGATTTAAATTTAATTTTTTATAATGTCCATAATGTGATTTATGGGGTACAATCACAATTTTATTCTTAAATTGCTCATTTATTTTTGGTACATAAAAGTCTTTAAGCAATAAAGCAGGATCACCATATATTTGTGGACAATTGAGTTTCTTTTCATTTTTTAAAAAATCATACGTTTTTGGTCCTCGGCATGCGCTTATGAATAAATTTTTATAACCAAGAGCACCTTCAATTGGAGGATTTGTTCTTAATCCTGTTCCATAAATATAATAATTATCTTTTGCTACATGTAAATAAGAACCTATAGCTATTAAGTTCTTTTTAATATTTTCTTGATTAAAAACAAGCTCATATTTATTTTTATTGATTAATTTTTCGACAATAAATTTTGAAAGTTCATCTCCAAAATTTCCGTGTTGTTGTTTTTCATGAAAATAAAGTAAATTTATTTTTTCTTTAGACATTACTTATCATATTTTAAAAATTGATTTTTTTTAACTCATTCTTTAAATATAAATAAAATGAATGCGAATCTAAAAAAAGTAAATATAGTACAATATGATATTTGTAATATATGTGATATAAATCAATCACAAAAAAAATGCGAACAATGTAATAAACATATGTGTTTAGACATAAAATGTATTGATTACAATAATAATAAAATATGTTATGAATGTAGTCAAAAAAATGATGATGAATATTTAAAAGAACAAATCGAACACGGATCCCTTGTAAAATGTGATACATGTGGCTATATTTGGGATGGGAATGCCCAATGCCCTTGTTGGGGTGACCCTTGTTGGAATGAACAAATTAATGATTCAGAAGAAGAATCACACAATGAAGTAATAGGTAATATTCATATTATTGAAAATGAAAATGAAAATGAATTTGAACCACTAAAAAAAAAGAGAAAATCATAGTCTTTCAATTATTACATGATAAATATTCATAAAGATTTAAGTTATTTATAAATTAACATATTTTATAGATAGAATGAATCAATTTCCATTTCAAAATCTATCATTTTTAGTATTATATATGAAATCTTTTTAAATTTGTTAAAAATGAATTTTGTATAATATAATTAATAAACCATATTTTGTTGAAGTTTCATAGTTATCCTTAGACATTTTATTATTACAATAATATTAAAATTGAATTAAAAAAATAATAAACTTTTTATATGGTAAAACTATTTGAATTATTATTTTGTTGTTTTGTAAGTTCTTCTTGTGTATAATTAGTAGTTGGTATATCATAATTAGGATCAAGATTAATAGGTGCTGGTAATTTAAGATTAGAACCAATACGTTGTGCTCTTAAAAATGTAGAATAAATTGAACGTAAGAAATCACCGGTTACAGTATATGTACGGTCATTCTTATTTCCTTTATATAAATCTGCAGGTAAAGTAAAAGTATAGCATTGAAAACGTTGAACAGCATGGTCATAAAATGAAGATACAAGTAATTTTAATAAACGTGTAAAAATATCAGCATTTTTAATATAATAATATAATACTTGTTCGTTTTTAGTTAATTTTGATTGAGCCTCGTTAGGAGATGTAGAAATTTGCTTACATTCACCGGTTCCTCCAAGAACTTGGTCTGACCAACAAGTAGGTAATTGTTGTTTTTGTAATACGCGCATAAGTGGAGTTTTAGTCACATAATCGTAATTAACGTAATTTATTGAATTTGCTAACATTCCTCCTGGTGCAGGTAGATATACAGTAATTTGTTTTCCTTGAAAATTCTCAACTGCTTTAAGTTGTACTGTTGAACAAAAACGTTTTGGATTAGCATTGTAATATGCACGACCCATATTTCTAAAATCAAGAACTCTTAAAAGAAAGTCTTGATTAAAAGAAATTGCTAATAATATTTGACGTATATAGTTAAGTCTTGGTATAGTATTTCCTCTAAAGTTAAATACAGATGGATTATTTTTTACATTATATGTTGGCAATGTATTTTCGGGAAAAGTAGCACCACTTGGAACTGACATTATTAATATACACACACATTTTTTTTTAGCCACTTAAATATTTAGGAATTGGTAAATTCTTTTTTATTTTATTTTTCACTAAATATTGACTATATGAATAAATTTCAAAAATTTCTAAAGCACTGTACATATTAGACTGTTTATAATCATAAAAATCTTGTGGAATATTAAATTTTATATTATACGTTTTTCCTTGAAAATAAGATATTTTTGCTTTTTCTAAATCATTTAATAGTTGTTGAAAATATTCTTTATTTCTTAAATAAAAATATAAAATAATATCAATTGGAGGATTTCTCCTTAAATAAAATTTTAACTGTTCATTATTATTTTTATTATTATTTATTCCAAATTCAATATTTTTCATTAAATGAATAAGTTCTTTTGCTGAATAATTTTTTCTAAGTTTATTATTATCTTCTAATAAAAATTCAAAATTAAAATAATACTCTTTACATTCATTATGATGATAATAAGCATCTTCATAACATTTTATTATTCTTGATAATTGTTCACAATTCATAAAAAAAGTAATTAGTATAATATCTGTAATTCTATATTGTAAATGATTTCTTGGATATTTATTTATATCAATTTGATAATTATCATAAATATTAATACTTTGATTCATATAGCTTATATTTTATAGTTATTTTTATATTATTTTTTAACCTAAATATTTTTTAAAAGGAATAAAAAAATGAAAATAAAATAACTTAAAATAATAATATATAATTACATTAGTAGTAATCATGGATTTTGAAGAAAAAAAAAATTTATTTAAAATTCGTAAAACAGTTTTAGAAATGTTAGAAGATAGAAAATATAATATACCCAAAAATGAGATCATTGATTTTGATGAATTTTCTATAAAATATAATTCAAAAAATATTGATATTTTTATCGACAGTGGAAGTGAAGAATTAGGTAAAATATATGTTTATTTTCATAATGAAAATAAATCATTATCAAAAGTAGAACTTAAAAATAAAATCAATAAACTTATTGAGCAATATGAAGATGAAAATTTAAAAATTATCATTTTACTTAAAGAAAAGGGTATCGGTTCTATTTTAAAAGAAGTGACTAAAGATGAATATAAAAATATTGAAATATTTCTTAATAAAAATATGATTTTTAATATTACACATCATCAATTAGTACCAAAACATATAGTATTAAATGATGATGAAATAAAAGAATTACTTGAAAAATATAGTACAACAATTAATAAACTACCAAAATTATTAAGGAGCGATCCAATTGCAAAATATTATGGTATGAAAATAAATCAGGTTTGTAAAATTATTCGTAAAAGTCCAGAAGTTGGTAATTATCCTTATTATCGTTTAGTAAAATAAATAATAACAAGGATAATTAAAATAAATAATAATAAAGCAAATAAATTTCTCATATTTTTATTTTTATTTAAATTAGTAAAATTTTCAATATTATCTAAATTTGCTAAATTTTTTCTATTATTATCATAATTATAATTTATTTTATTATTGTTTTGTTGTGCACGTGTATTCATTGTTTTATAGGGATATACATAAGTAGGAAGACCATTTTCCGTAAAATTATTTGGTTTTGGATAAGTTTTATAATCTTTCGATTTTGATAAATAATAATTACTTGTTGGGTGAAATAATGTTTGATTATCTACAATAGTAGGATTTTCAAGATTAATAGGCATTTGTACAGGTTGTTCAACTGTATATTCTTTTTTCTTTATATTATCAAATAAATTCCATTCATAATCTAAGCCAAATTGGTTTCCTCTTTTAAAATTTGCATTGTCACTTCCACCTGATTGATTGCAAACAACACCAATAACTCCTTGGCGTTTATTATCCATTAAATAGCATGAATCTTTAGAATAAGGTTGTGATTTAAATTCAGGACAATTTTTATTTCCTTGATAAGGCACATTCATTTGTTGATTACGAGGAGGAGGACTTAATGTATTACAATACTGTGATTCATCATTTTTTCGTGATGTAGGTTTAAGTGGCATTGGATAAGGAGAACTACCATAATATGTTGGATCAGGAACACTTGGTGCTGGATTTTTTTGAATAGGTACTGGTAATATTTTCTGGGCATTATTTCCAACAGTTATATTATATTTTTGATTAACAATATTCATATATTTAATAGATATATAATTTTTATTTATTATTTATTTAAAAAATTGCGTTGTTCTGGTTCTAAATAAGGTATATCTAAAATTTCAAAAATATGAGCTTCATTCTTAAGAAATATTTTTTCGTTAGATTCTAAATGTGTTAAACAATATTCATTTAAACTATAATTTTTTTCTAAACATTTATTTCGTAAATGTACATTAAAATATTTATTACCTGTAAAATACATTAATGAACTATAATATGATTGATAATCAATAAACATAATATCAATTCTACAAATAACAGAATAATATGGTATTTTACACATACCCAAGAATTTCTTTGTTGGATTTTTAGTCATTTCATCCACAATAATATTTTGTTTTTTAAGTTCTTTAAGAATTTCTTTTAGAAAATTATAAGTTTGATTTTTTTCATTATATTTTGGATGACTAATTAAAAAATCAATATCTCCTGAATCTTTATTATTTCGTCGATAACTTCCACAAATTTCAAATAATAATTCTTTATTTATACTTTTGAGCACTTTATACATTATTTCTTTGAGTTTATTAATTTCTACTCTTGGAATACGAATTTTTAAATCATCATAATATTTCAAACCCAATTGAATATTATGTGTTATAGAAATTTTATTATCATCAATTGCTTTTTTAAGTTCTTTAATTGTTGTTATATCTTTATTAATCCATTCTTTTGATTTTGCTTGACCAACACCTACGATTGACATAAAATCTTCATAACTTTTTTGCTCAATATTTTGATTTAAAAGTTCTTTTATAATTCCATTCTTTAATATATCATCAATATGAAGAGATATCTTCTTACCAATTCCTTTTATTTCATTTTGTACTTGAATTCCTGAAATAATTTCTTGATTATATTTTTTTAATGATTCAATTGCTTTATTAAGAGCAATTAATTGCCATTTTTTATCTGGTTTTCCATAATATGAAATTTTTAATTTTTCAAGTTGTTCTATAATTTTTTGATTCATATTATCTTAATTTAATTTAACAATTTTATCTTAAATATTTTTTTATTTATAAATAGTAAAGATGTCTGATATAGAATTTAATATTTCACAAGATACAAGAGATGCAGCTACTAATGCTTCTGGTGCAAATTCTAATATTAATTCAACAATTAGTGAAAAAAATAATAATTTAATTCAAAAAAATAAGATTAATTTACAACAAGAAATAGCTATTGCTGATAAACAAAAATTATTATTAACACGGTCAAGAATGCTTCAAATTAGTATGGATAAAAATGCTTATAAAACAAAAATAATGTATACTTTAATTGCTATTATATTATTTATATTTATTTCCACTTTAGGGATATATGCATTTGTATCTAAAAAAAAAGAATAAATAAATGTTTTTATTTTTATCTTTTTGTATAATAGATGGAAGCTTATAATCCTAAAATATATAATATATTTGAAGAATCACAAAATGATAAAGCATTTAAAGATATAAAAATGTTTGATACTACATGTGTGGACCCAGATAATTGGATGGTAGAAAAATTTAAGTCGAAATGTAAAAAAATATCTAAAAAAAATAAAATATTTTTAGAAAAATCTCTTAATACATTACAAACAGTCATAGATAATGACAACAATACAATGAATGCTAATTCACAAACATTAGAATCATTTTCTAATTTAGATAAAACAATTGAATATAATAAAAATTTAAGTGAAAAACAAGAGGTACAAAAAGATAACATACAAAAAATACAAGATAAAGAACAGTTATTAGAAAAAACAGATGCATTATTAAGAACAAGTTATGAACGGAATAGTTTTAAAAGAAAAATAATATATAGTTTAGTGGCTTTTATTTTTCTAATGTTTATATTAAGTATTGCATTTTATATTCATTACGTTAGAGATTTTACACCACCTAAATAATATTTATGATAAGAAATTTTAAATCCAAATTATTATTTTTTATATTTTTTTATATTGATTTAAATTAGATATGAATTTAAATCATTACAATTTAACTAAAATAAATTTAGTTGATGATAATTTTGAATCAATGGTTTTTAAAAATCAAACAAATAATATTTCGGATTTTCAATTATTAAATGATAACACGTTTGACGATGATGTTATTATGAGTAATCAAGAACAAATTATTGAATCATTTGATAATCAAAATGTTGAAAATGATGAAAATGATGAAAATGATGAAAATGATGAAAATGATAAAAATGATTTAGATTATGTTTATGAAAATTTTAATTCTAATATTTTAGATATTTTTGATGATGAAAATAATAATGATTCTGATGATGAAAAAGAATTTTTTTTTGGTAAATCTTTTATAAAAAATGGTAGAAGTACAAGAAAAATATTTTCAAAATCAAAAAAAAAAAGAAAAGATAAAATTGTTAAAACATTAATTACAATAGAAAATAATAAAGTTAAATGCCCGCTTCAATATGGTGATAAAATCATATTAGCTTATTCAAGTAATACTAATAATACAAATAATTGTGGTTTATATGGTTGTAGGGTAGCTTCTCTTCAAGGTACTGGATTAAAAGATAAAAGGAATTTAGAATTTGGTCATGGTGGTTTAAATCCTATATCTTTTTATTTAAGACCTCCTGTTGATGGAACAAAAAAAAATGGTGATTATATACAATTTGGAGATGGAATTGTATTAGCATATTCAAATAATAATGGTAATACAAATAATTGTGGTTATTATGGTTGTCGAGTAGCAACTACATCTAATAAAAATGGTAGAAAAATACCAGTTAGATTTAATCATGGTGGAAAAAATCCAAAGGTGTTTTATATACTACCTATGAAAGATTCTAAAAATAAAAATGGACAACTTATTCATTATAATGATGAAATAATATTAAGTTTAGGTACAAATTCAAATAACTGCGGTTATGGGGGTTGTCGTGTTTTACAAATGTATGATAATAAATTAGGGTATGTTAATCATGGTAATAAAGTTAAAAAAGGTTTTTATTTAAGAAAAATAATTGGCGAAACATGTAAATTAGATAAAGAAATTATAAAAAAGAATGGTAGTTTTAAAATTACGAAATTAGTTATTCGTTGTAGTAATAAATTTGAATTATCTATTAATAAACAAAAATTTGAAAGTAGTGATAGTACAAAACCAATGATTATTGAGGGTAAAGATATTAAAAGAAATTATAGTTATGGAAATATTTTAGCATTAAAATGTTCAAATTCAGAAAGTGAAGGTGGTTTAATTATTTCTGTAGAATTAGAAAATGGATCAAACATATTTTCAAATAAAGAATGGGATGCAAGTAATGATGTTAATAATCCAAATAAATTTTTAAATGATCCTGCAAATTATAATTATGAATCAAGTTGGACAAAGGCAGAAGAAATTGTAAAAAACGACGATGATTTAAATCCTTGGGGTTTTGATTATGATTTCTCACCTGAAAATAACTGGATTTGGCTTGGTGATAATACTATTGCTGGTGAAGTTTATTTTAAAAGAACACTTGGAATTCCTGGTGATATGAAAAAAAGTAGAATAAATTTAACTGATAATCAAGCTCGTTGTTATGCTGATAGTAATCCTGAACTTAAAGATGAGTTTAAGAATAATATAAGAGGATTAAAAAAACATTGGAAAACAAATGGATGTATTGAAGATAAAAGTTATGATTGTCAAAGCCCACCACCAACAATTGGTAATTATGATTGGGAAGGTTGTTATAATGATAATAGTTCAACAAGAGTTATTCCTAATAATAGAGGAACAGTAGTTAATGGAGATGCTTGTTCTAAATTAGCGGAAAAAAATAGTGATAGTGTTTTTGGACTTCAATACGATAATGAAGAAGGAATTCAATGTTGGACTGGAAATAATATTGATAAAGCGAAAAGTTTAGGAAATACACCAGTATCTTGTAGTATTAATGGAAAAGAATTAGGTAATCAAGTATATTATAGAAATGAACCTTTTATTCCGGTAACAAAAGAATTAAGAAGTAATAATTTTGAACACTATGAAAATAATCAAAATAATACTATTAAATCATCAATGAATAATTATTATTATTTAATGATCATTTTATTATTTATAAGTATTATTATTTTAATTTTGTTTTTTAGAAAATAATAAATATTTTTTAATTTGATTTAGATAAATAATTATATTTTTTCTAAAATAATAATCTATTTTTAAACTATATGAATAGTCATTTTACAGACAATTTTCAATCATCATTTGAACCATTTAAAAATATACCTGGATATGTAAATGGTAATACGAATAATAGAAATCAATCTTTATCTGTACTCAATAAAGGTAATAATAATATTCATAATTCTATCTTTACTGATTTAGTAAATACAAATAAAAAAGGATTTATTGTTAAAAAAGGAACTCAGTTCCCAGATAAATTATCAAGAATTGATTCACATTTTGTTGATAATGATGTTAATACTATGTCAAAATGTCAAGATGTATGTGCAAAACAAGATTTTTGTAAAGCATTTACATTTAACAAGAATACTAAAAAGTGCAATACATATAATGGAATACCTAATAGAATGATAGGAAATGCAGATACTAATTCAGGATATAAAGGAAATTTAAGTTTTGATTTTGCTAAATTAAAACCAAAACAAAAAACAAATATTGAAAAAAGAATTGGTTCTCAATATTTAATGAAAAGATTTAATATAACAAGTCCAGATTCTATTGAAAATTTTGAAAATGATGATAATGATGATAATGCAGTTGAGGGATATATGAATAATGATATTACAAAATGTCTTTCATTAAAAAAGGGACCTGTTATTGTGAATATGAAACTTATTTTAAAAGTAAGTAATGAAAAATGGTCAAGGTCTGATCAAGTAAATTATATTATGCTACAAAGTGGTCCAGATAGAGCAAGTAATAAAGCAAGTTTAAATAAATATACATTATCAAAAGATAATAATTATATTATACCACTTCAATTTGATATTAGGAAACCTAATTTTGATGGTTTTCAAATTAATATTGGAAATAATGGTTTAAGATTAGATCAAGTAAAACTTATATTGCTTATTAAAGATGAAAATATAGTATTATATAATAAAATTTATAATAAAGGCATTTTAATAAAAAATAAATCTCAATATTTTGGATTAGATAGAAAAATTGATATTAATAAATTAGCAGTAAATAAAATTGATTATTACATTGGTTCAAATAATACTGATAATGAAAAACAAATAAATATAAATAATGAAAAAATTGATGATATTTTATCTTCAGATAAATGGTCAATTGAATTTAATTTAAAAATTGATCCAAATAAATTTTTAAAAGATAATAAATGGAATAATATTTTATTATATGGAAATAATGATAAACAAAGATCACCAGGCATTTGGTTATTTCCAAATAATTATAGAAAAGTTCATTTTCGATTTAGATCAAATCAAAATTGGAATGATGGTTTTAATTTTACATTACCTAATATTACGAATGAATTTATGAATATTAAAATTGATTTTATTCAAACAAGAAGATATTATACTTACTCTGTATATGTAAATGGAAAAAGAGTAGAAAGAAATAATAAACGTGGTTATATTAGACCTTTTAAAAACAGAAATATGTTTATAAAGTATAGTTATGATGGAAAATATAATACTCGAGGTTATGATGTTGATAATTTAACATTTACAAAGGAATTTATAAAGACAGCAATATTAAATAAAGCTGTTGACGCAAATAGAAAAATAATGGGTTATTATGCTGATCCCAAGTGTATTTATAATAAAGTTCCTGAAACAGAAGATGTTTATAATCGAAATTTAGAAGAACATGATGGTATTATAAATGATAATATTATATCTGAATGGATTGATGACCAAGATCAATATGTTGAACAAATAGCAGAGTACCAACAAGAATTTGCAGATATTACTAGTGACACTTCTTTAAACAATAAATTAGATAATAAAGTTCAAATTATAAATAGTTTAGCATCTGATGATACACAATCATCTATTAATAAAAAAAATATTAATTTGCTACAACAAAAAATTGATGGGTCGTCAATTATTGAAAGTTATACAAATAGTATAAATAATAATTCAATTTGTTATATTGTTATCATATTAATTATGTTAATTGTATTAGCTTTTTTAATTCGTTAATTTTATTCTTTTTTTTAAATTTATTTAATATTTTTAAATAAATAATATATCTTAAAATTATAGGATGAGTACAACTCTTAGTAATATTACAAATGAATTAATTAAACAATACGATATAAAATTCAATAAAAATTATCAAAATATTGTTCAAGTAAATTCTTCTATTCATAATAAAGAAGAAATTATTTATAAAATTCAAGAAGTAATTATTTATAAAGAAAGAAATATAATTATATTACAATATTTTACATTTTTTGTATTAATTTCATGTATATTATTTTTAATATATTCTTTAGGAAAAATGAATTTTAAACAATTTATCGGTATGATTGTTCTAATCTTTGTTGTTTTAGCAATATCTTGTTATATTCATATTATTTATTATTTCAATCTTCAAAATATTGATTCAAGAATCAGAGGTTTAAGAATAGATATGAAAGATTATGCTAAAAAAGTATTAGAAAATAAAATTCCAGATTATACTTGTCCTTCTACATGTAGTACCAAGCCATCTGATGAATTTGATATAACTGAAGAAAAAGACTATGTAGAATATAATAAAAGCGGAGAAGTACTTAAAATTGATCCTTCATTGGATGTATGGAAATATGGTGACATACCTATAAATCAAGATTTTGATAGTATGGAAAAATTAGATAATGATGATAGTCCTCAACCATTCTTTGGCACTACTTATCCTAAATCTACCTATTATCAATGTAAATGGTTAGGAGGTGAAGGTGGAATGCCGCAGAAAATGAAAGAAGGTAATCATACATATTCAACAATTCCATGTAATTATAAACCAAATACTACTCAGTTAGGTCGTTATATTTGTGATAGTGATCCAAATACAGATGGTATTGACGTTTGTGAAGAAATTAATTAGAAAAAATAAAAGTAAATAAAATGTAATTATAATATATATGAGTGATCTTGATCCTATTGAAATAAGTAATAAACTAAAATCTGCTTTAGCTAATATAAATTCACCAACTAATTCTGAAATATTAAATACTCAGAATCAAATTTATAATATTAATAATGAAATTTTAGTAAAACAAGACCAACTTGATAAAATAAAAAATGATGAATTAGAAGGTCAATTAGATAATATTAAATCTATTGAAAATTCAATCATTAATAAAGATAGACTTATAGAACAAGTACATTTTAACATAAATAATAATAATGAAAATATTAATATTCTTTATATAGGAATTTTATTTTCTATTATTCTAATGGGTATTGTTTGTCTTTATGCTTTAGGAAAAATAAATGATAAATTATTTGGTATATTGGTTGTATTAATAATACTATTTTTTATTATTATGATTATGTATAAATATAATATATTTTATTTTAAAACAGTGACTCAATTTATTGATAATCGTAAAAACTTAGCTATTTTAAATTCAGTTAAAGATCTTGGCTCTCAAGTTAAATCAAATATGCAAGAACGTTTGTATGGTAGTAAACAAGATTTTCTTGATGATAATTGTGATTGTCCACCATCGCAAGAAGATGTTTATAACGAAGAAGAAGGAGCATCAGTAAACGTAGTCCCTGGTTATTTTTATTATGATAACAGCGCTCCTAAACAATTATTGGTACCTAATGGAGGAGATAAGATTGATGTAAGCACAGATATTGGCACTGAAGAAATATTTGACAAAATTGATTGGGTAAATCATGATAAGGTAATGTACGATATTAATTCTGAAGAAAGTGGTCATTATCAAATGAATCCTAATTCTGATAAATTAAATACAAATAATAAATTAGTTAATGACATTACATATACAGTCAATCTTTAATTCATCTTTTTTATGAAATAATTATATTTATATTTATTAGATATTATGAAAAAATCTTATAAAAATTGTATTAGTGATAATCAATGTGATAAAAATTATATGTGTACATTTGATACTAAAAATTTAAAACATTATTGTAAATCTTCTAATCAAAATAAACTTTATTTAGGTTGTCTTGATAATGATTTTAAAGATTTTGATCATATAAGTAGTCATTCAAATAATACGTTAGATAATTTTCAAGATTGTTTGGACTTTTCAAGAAAACAAACAAATAAAGAAGGTTTTCATCATAATTATATGATGTTTAATAAAAAAAAATCATCTCCAGTAGATTTATCATCAATTAATATTTATTTATTATGTGGTAATAAAAATATTGCAACTTTTCCAATTGAGGATTATTTTGAAAGTAGTTGTGATGAAAATAATGAAATTTGTAGATTTAAAGCCAAACAAATTTTCTTTAATTTTATAGATGTAAATAAAAAGAATTGTAATGAAAAATTATTTTTAGAAATAAACTATGAATGTTATAATGAAAATCTTAAAAATAAAGAAATTATTCCAATTGATGAAATAAAAAAAAATTTTGTATTTCAATTAGAATGCCCTAAAAATAAAAAAGATCCAAAATTTCAAGCAAAATGTATTTCTTTTTACATAGATGAAAATGATAAAAATAAATATTCAAAGATAAATCAAAAAAAATTATTATATGGTTGTAAAAATCCAATGTATAAAACTCCTATGTTAGTGAATAATATGAATAAGTATAAAAAAAATAAATTTAAACATATTAATAATCAGATAAATGAAGTTGATACAAATATTGAACTTAAAAGAGAAGAACTTTTAGATTTAGAAGCACAAAAATTTCAACAGATATATCAAGTTAATAATAATGAAACTATTTCTAAAGAAAAAGCAATTCAAGAACTTAAGAAAAAAAACATTCAAAATAATAAAAGAGATAAAAGTGATATTGAAAGAAAATGGAAACTTTTTAAAAATCATGATGCTTTACAAAATATTATAGATGATGCTCAATATAAAAGTGCAATTACTTATTATGGAAAAGCATATACGATTGAAGAGGCAATGAAGTTAGCAAATGAAAATAATCAAAGTTTTTTTGTATATTATTCTAATTCATATCAACTTGATAATTATGCTTCTTGTTTATATTTTATTGATATTTATGAAATTGATAATCAAATATTTGATATGAAAAATTGGGAAAAAAGTGAAGGTGTAACAAGTGCTCTTCTTAATTTTGAAAACTATTATGATAATTCACCAGACTCAGAAGATGATATTAATGTGTTTAAAGATTATATATCAAATTTATTAGTATATCAGCAACTTATGGGTGACGAACTTAAACATCTAAATAATAAAAATGTAAACGATGTAAATAACATTAACGAGTTAGTAATTAATAATTTAAATAAAAATTTAGAAAAAAAAATTACAACAAAAAATCAAGCAATACTTTTAAATAATCAAGAAGAAAGTGTGAATAATTATTTAATCAATGTTTTAGTTTCTATGTTTATTTTATCCATTATTATATTTGTTTTTGTTTTACTTTATTTCAATAGCCAAAAAAAAGAATAATATTATAAATAATATATAAAAATTAAGCATCTTCTAATATTTTATTGCTGTATTTTGATTTTTTTTTATCTTGATGAATAATTTGATTTTCTATTATTGGTTTGTTTATTTTCATTATTTTTTTCTTTATTTTTTTTTCTTTATCAATATCAGTAATTTTATTTACTTCATTTTCTATATTTTTATTAAGTACATTTTGTTCATTATTTTGTTCATTATTTTGTTCATTATTTTGTTCTTTTTTATTTATTTTTTTATTTTTATTATTACACAATATATTACCAAATATCTGTGTATAATTTTCATATTTTTCTATTTGTTTCTTAATAAACTCCGTATTTTGTAGATTTTGTAATACAAAATAAAAATCATTTCCCATTGAAAGTGTTACTAAAAATAAAAATAAATAGAAAGCATAGTTGTCTATATTATTATTTATACATTCACTGTTATCCATAAATAATACTATTAAAAAGATTTTATATTGTTTGTGAATTATATATTTTATTCGTCAACATTTATTTCTTCTATTTCTTCTTTATTTTCATTTTCATCATCTTCTTCTTCTTCTTCTTCATCAATATCACTTAATTCAAAGTTAATTTTATTATTTTCTTTCATATTTTTGAGTAAATCTTTATAGTTTTTTACCTTTTCATTTAATTTACCTATTTTTTCTTCATAATTATCAATTGTTATTGTTTTATCTTGAACTACTATTTTACCATCCTTTGTTTTTTTTATATATTTTTCACCAATCATCAGTTCATAACTTAAAATTGCCATTTTTGAAACATTTGAACTAATTAAATTAAATGATATAAAACTATTATTAAAATCATTTACTAAATCACTTGAAACTTTATCAAAACCTTTTTTAAAATTATCTTCTTTTTCATCTTCTAATACTTTAAAAAAATTTCCTAATTTATTTACAGCAGTTCCAAATCCAAGTATTAAAAAGAAAGAATGAAATACTCCATTAAATAAACCAACAATAGGATAACTCATAGTTTACTATTTCTTTTTATTTTTAAATATAAATTTAAATTAAATTTGAATTTAAATTAAATTTAAATTTAATTTCATAATTAAAAAAAAATCTTTAATAACCATTTTTGACATCATGATTAAATTTAGGTAATATTTCATTTTTGTCAGTCATATTTTTAAATACAAATCCTTTTAATCCTTTTGTTGTAACAACTTTTTTACCATACACTTTTGTTAAATATGTTTTAATCTCTTTTTTAGAAGGAAACTTATGATTTGAAAATGTATCTTCATACCATACTTTAAATTCATCATATAATTCACTCATATTTAATAAATCATCATTATTCTTTGTTTGTTCTAAATTATCATTAATAAAATCTAAATATATATCATTTTGTGCTTGAATTTCTTTTGTAAATTTCTCGATCTCTCCTGGTAGTTTTAATCCATATTTTTTATATCTTGTCCAATATACATCAATAAGTAATGACATAAATATTTCACTCCAATTAACCATTTTATTAGAAAGTTGGTCATCTAAAGGAAATTCATTTGGTTCTTTGGGTTTTCTTGTAAATTTCGATTGAAATTCAATAATAACCATGCGTCTCCATACACCACCATCATGTGGAGGCATTTCTGGGATTTCATTACATAATAATGCTAAATGCCACTGAGGATATATAATTTCTTGTTCTTTATGAAGAGCACGAGCTGTAATCTTATCTCCACCTGTATATTCTTTCAATAAACCAGCATTCATTTTAGAATTATCAATTCCATCTGGTTCATCAAAATAACCAAAACGACAACCTTTTCCAGCAATTACTTCTGGATTACATGCGTTTGATGCTCCTCTTTTTCCTGTTAATAAAGTAATCGGAAATTTAACAACATAATCACCAAATCCATTTGTTATTAATTCTAAAAATTTTGATTTTCCGTTTGATCCTGAACCAGTCCAGATATGAAACTTTTCTTCAGCATTATGTCCATGCAGACAAGATGCTAAGTAAGTTAAGAAATATACTCGTACTTCTTCATCCACGAAAATAGTGTCAATAAATTTTTTTAAATCATCATAGTTTTCATTTGTTTCTTCAAAATCAATTTTTTCAACATTCGTTGATAATTGTACATAATCATCTGGACGACCATCTCGAAATTCACATGAGTCAAAATCATAAATACCATTTTTAAATCCCATTAAATTTTTATTAGAATTTAATTTTTTATGAAAATCTACATCATAAAAATTTTCTTTTGATTCTTTCATGATATTATCTTTAAAACTTACTGTTTTGAGTTGTTTCACAATGTTTAATATTTCTTTTGTTTTATTCTTACAATCTTCTTTTTCTTGTTCACTTAAATCACTCCCCTCAGAACTTATCATCTTATTATATTTATTAATTACTTTCATGTAAATTTTAGGAAGTTGATTTGATATTATTTTTCGAAGAGTCACACCATCATTTTCTCTTCTCCATAAATGATTTTCGTATTTATACCAATCATTATTACTATAAATGAAGTCATATTCATATAATCGATGTAATACTTTCGCAATATCTGAATGAGTTGGTGTTTTAATTGATGATTCAATTAGTTTATTTAAACTTCTTTCAATAATTTCTTTATATTTTGATAAATTATCTATTTTCGCCCAATAGTGTAATGTTGGTAATCCAAGTCCCTCATTTTTGGCTCTTGTCCATTCTTTTTCGCAAATGCCATCTTTATATTTTTCTGATTTTCTACTAAATTCAATCCATAAATCAAGTAAATCCTGTGAATCTGAATCAATATTATGAAGCAACCAACCAATAGAAATCCAATCATTATAACTATTACATCTCTCAATATTTAATATTGAAACCAATTCTCGAATTTCATCATAATTGTCTAAAATAACATCTTTTGATTTCTTAGATAATTTATTATTGACTGTTTTCTTTATTTCAACATGTTCTTTTTTATCTTCTTTCATATGAATGACTTCACTACTCTTTTTATTACGTATTGAGAAAAACTCAGCAATGTTTGAATTTTCAAAATCATAACTACCAATTAAATCATTCGATTTATAGTCAATGATACTTGTAAGCTGATAAGGATCAAGTTTCGGTTTTCTACTACCAAACATTAACCAAGGATTTCTATAAATAACTGCTCTATCTACTACATCATATATTTCATTGATTAATGGTATATCTTTCAATAATGGTTTTATTTTCTTCAATATGCACTCTCTTAAATATATTTGAACTTGTGGAAACGTAATTATTTTAGGATATAATATATGAACTCCATCCTTTTTTATACCACTCTTCTGATATATATCATCTCGTTGAAATACAAATGCTTTTAATCTATCATCGTGTTCGTCTATATCTAAATTTTCTATCAATACTTCATTATATATTTTTACAATACTTTTAATATGATCAATATTATGTTGTCTTACTAATATTTCATTTTCATAATTAAAATCTAAATCAACAATAATTGGTCCAAAATCTAAATCATTGGTTCTTTCTGTTAAATATAGATATTTTTTATCACATACTCCCTTTTCATACAATTTATAAAAAACTTCTAATTCTTCTTCTTTTATATTATACTTACCTGAATTCATTGATGTATGAGTATAATTTTGACTATTAGCTACATTATGTTCTGCTAAAAACTCATTAATTGTATAATTTATTTCCTTTTTAGAATCACTCATATTAGCTATATATATTTTTTTTCTTATATATTTAACTTTTAACAATTTATTTTTCATTTTTTTTTGATTTTTAAACAAATAATTTTTAAAAAATAATTATTTTATTGATGGTATTCATGATAGCTAAATATTTCTATAGAAAATATTTAGATAATTTAGTAAGATTAAAATAGATGTAATTAATAATGCATTATAAAACAATAATTATTATTATTTTAATAATTTTATCTATCATTACTTCAATTATTTATTTAAATAAAAATAAACTTATTGAAATGTTTAATCATTCTTCACAAATTGAAAAGCCAAAATATATTCTTTCTAAAAATAATATTTTTAATTTGTTAAATCAAAATTAAATTATCTTAGTAATTATTAGTATGAGTTCTAATAATGTACTTGAAAATTTAAAAATGAATACAATGATTCAAAATAATAGTAAGATATATTTAGATTATAAAAAAAAAATTGATACATTTATTGACGAACAAACTAAATCACTGAAATCTTACCCATTTGTTTTAAATAATGATAATAATAATAATTCAAAAAAAACAAAAACAGATGAAGAAAAAACCCAAATTATAGAAAATAAAATTAAATTAATGAAAAAAACATATTTAAACACATATGTAATTCCATTAATGTTTTTAACAAATGCTTATGTTTATACGAATTATGTAAATAATATTCAAACAATATTTCAAAATAATGTAATTTTAAATAATTTTACTTTATTGGATTATTTTTATAGTTATAAAACACCCATTTTAAAAGATTTTAATATTTGTATATATAAAAATTATTATCAATCGTCTAATCAAAAATATAATACACTTAATAAAAGTATTGATTATATTAAAATAAATAAATATGGTTTAAATCCTCAAAATATAATTAAACTTATTGATAATTTAAAAAAAATAAGTACATATTTAGATAATTTAAATAAACCTTTTGTTTTACTTGATAAAAAAAATAAAATAGAAGAAAGTTATGATATTAGTGCTATTGATAATCAAAAAAAATTTATTGAAAAAATAATGAGAAAATTACTAAATTTATATCCACAAACAAAAATTATAGAAGACTTAAAAAAACTATTTGATGACATCAAAAAAAAAACAGATAATGACGGCGACGACAAAGTTACTAATAACACCAATAGTAAAAGAATAAAAAAATTAGAAAAGTTAGATACAAAAGTAACAGAAGAATTTATTGAGCAATTTTATGATTTAATAGGTTATCAAGTAGAAAATAAAATGATTAGTATTATTGATTTATATAATATACTTCAAATTTTTTCAAAAAGAATACAAGAAAATATAAAAGAAAAGAAAAAGTCCAATAATTCACAAACTATAAATAAAACGATTATACCTATTACTTTTAGTTTTTATGAAGGTGAAGGTGGAAATCAAAGCAATTCTTTCAATTCCATAAAATCCGAAATTGATAATTTAGTGGAATTACTTATTATTTATAAAAATCAATTTACAAGTAAAAATGTAACAAATAAATCAAAAAAATCATTTTTTGATAATATTAAAAAGTCTATCGAAACTATTAAAACTGAAATAAAGTCTATTCAATTTAATAGGTTATTTGATAATATATATAATAAATATGTTATTTTTCAATTGAAATTAATTTTTTGTAATTTAGATAAGTTAGTGACAAATGATAATCATAATATTGTAAATTGGACAAAACTAAAAGAAAATAAAGTTAATTTTCCAAATGACTTTCGTAAATTATTACTAACAATGAAAGGTTTGGATTTTTCTTTAAAAAAAACATATGAAAAATTGATTCAAGAAAGAATGATTAAAATTGAAAAATATAAAAAAAGAAAAACAAAAGAACAAAAAGAATTAAATAAATTAACACAAAAAATAAAAACAATGA
>JGI10211J14876_10000275_pt1 | contig 21601 bp, 18 predicted proteins | sample Etolagsediment_FD_14876 | JGI IMG/M metagenome (IMG submission 14876)
TTTTTTTTTTTTTTTTTTTTCTTTTATTTTTAGAATTACGCATATATATAATATTTATATTTAAAAATACTAGAAATTAATATTATTTTATATATATGAGTGATAATATATCTAATAATTTATTTAATCAAAATGGTGGAGTATTTTCATCAGCTTTATATACAAAAAATGAAATATTTCAAATATCAAGAGAAAGTGTGCCAGATTCTTGGATTTCTGTAATAAATACCAATTTAAATAATGAAACTATTCCTAAAATTATAAAAGGAAAACCAGGTTATTCAATATCATCAACAGAGAGTATAAGTAATTATAAAAATACAAAAACAGCCTGGTTTTTATTTGGAAATAATGGCGAACCATCACAAGATTTACTAAATAATTATAGTTTAAATGATATAATAATTACATATATTTTAGCTAATACAACAGTTGAATTATTATTAAATGGAGCAAATTTAGAAGATTCTATTATATCTTATACTCCCTACGTTTATGACATATTAAGTAATAAAGAATGGAATATATGGAATTCTTTGCAATATATTTATAGATTAACACTTTATAATAATTTAATTTATAATGATTCTGTAATAGATGAAAATATTAGTAAATCTACTTTATCATCATCTTCAGAATCATCTTTTGTTCTTCCAGAAAAAACGATTGATACACAAGATCGTCAAAAAGCTGGTTCTTATTTTGATCAATGTGATGTTAACCAACCATTTTTATGTGGAAAAGATACTAATTTAGTTACTTCTAATCAATATTCTGTTGAAAGAGATCCTAGAGGATGGTGTAGAGTATCTGAACAAGACTGTAATGTTAGAAATCCAATAAATGGTAATGGACGTATATATACAAATTGGCAAACAAGTGTAAAAGCTGTTCCAAAAGCTCAACGTGAAGAATTTATAAAAAATTTACCTACTGCTGGTGTTCCAAGTCAAAATTTAAGTAATTCTTCTCAAAAATTTTTTTCGGAGAGTATGATACCTGGATCAAGAACAGGTAAACAATTTATAGTAGGAGGATTTCAAGAAAAAACAATAATGCCGGAAAGTTATATAGAATTAATAAAAACTATTTTTAATGGAATAGAATTAAAAGATATATCAAAATTAAATGCAAGCCAGGGAGAAAAAGATCCTACATTTAAAAAAACTTTGGAATATTTAAAAATATCTGGCTTTTTTGCGAAAGCAAATGAAAGTAAAATAGGACAAATAATAACTCAATTTATAACACTTCATGGTGAAAAAAAAAATTTAATACAATTTGAACAACTTATAAATATAATTATAATATATTTACGTATTTCTATTTTATGTGTAATAAATACAGATAATCCTGGCTTGAATAAAGATATATTAAAAGAAAAACCTCCATTAGAATTACCTTTGATTAACGAAGAAGATTTGGATAAGTCTTTAAATAAATCTTGTATATCTATTATTACACAAAATGAGTGTGAAGAAGCAAAAAATTGTGGTTATAGTTTAAAAAGTGGATGTGTATCAAAAGAAAAATTAGCAGAAGAATTAAAACTTGAAAATGAAAAAAAACAAAAAGAAATTAAAGAAGGAATTGAAAGAATTATAAAAGAAGGAAATAAAGAAGAAAATAAAGGAAAACTAGAAGTTTTAGAAGTTGAATTAGAACGATATACTAATTTAAGTACAGAATTATTAAATCAAAGTGGAGGTGAATCTTCATTAGAAGATATTTCGACTTTAACTCCTGAAGAAGCGCATGAAAAAATGGTTAAACAATCTAGAATTATGGATAAACAAGTTATTTTGAAACAAAATGCCATGAACATAATCAAAGCTAAAGGAGAGATGAAAGAAATAAATTTAGATAATTTACTTGATCCTATAGAAAAAGATATATTAAAAGGAAAGGTAAATTTAGAAAAAATTAAAAAATGTCAAGCAAGTAAATTATTAGAAAATATAAAAAAAATTATAGAAAATATAAACTTAATTTTAAAAAAATATCCTGATTTAAAAACAGATAAAATAGCAGAATTAATTAATTTAGCAGAAACAAGATCTATAGATTTAAAAAAGATAACAGAAGATGAAACTTGTTCATCAATTATAGAAAATGAATTAAAAAAAGCTAATATAGCAGCAAGTAAAATTGCAGCTATTGTTAAATCAAAGAAAAAAAAAACTGAAATTAAACAAGATTTACAAAAAAAAAAAGCAGCAACAACTATTGCTTCTTTTCAAAGAGGTTATACAACAAGAAAGTCATTAGAAGGTATACGTAGGAGTAAACAATTAGAATATAATTTATTAGAGAAAGAAAGAAATAAAATTATAAATTGTTTGGAAAATCTTGATTTATCAGGGAATATAAAAACATCTATAGAAAATATGTTAAATAGAGCAAATAAACTAACTCTAGCTGGTTTAGAAAATCAAGAAATAGTAAAAGAATTATTAAATAATAATAATTATAATTTTAAATCTGGAGAATTAGAAAGTTATATTCAGTGTATAAATAAATCAATGGAAGAAGGAAAGATAGATTTAAGTAAAGAAAAAGATGAAATAGAAAACATGAATGATTTACAAAAAGAAGAATTAATTAGAGATATACAAAAACAAATTTTAGGTAGTATACCAGATTGAACTATATTAGGAAAAATTAATAATACACATAAAAATTTATATTTCTTTAAATATTTTTAATAAATATAAAAAAAATAAAAAATTTTTTTAGAAAAAATTCTCAATTTAGAATTTTAAAAATTTTGGGGTTGAAATTTTAAAAAATGGAATTTAAAATTTTTAAAAAAAAGTCAAAAATTGAGTTTAGACTGAAATGCTCTAAATTTTAAAATTATATAAAAATTTTGTTACGATAAAATTTTTTATATTTTTTAAGAAAAAATTTAGGAACTTTTTGCGTCAGTATAATATGACTGACAAATACTTACATAAAAAGATCCCAAAATTTAGTTGTAAAATATGTGACTATGAATGCTGTAAAAAAAGTCAATTGGATAGACATAACTCAACTGAAAAACACAAAATACTTACAAATACTGACGCAAAAAGATATATTTGTGAATGTGGAAAAGAATACAAACATAGACAAAGTTTATTTAATCATAAAAAAAAATGTAATGAAATAAAAGGTAAAAATATAAATGAAAATATAGAATTGATAAAAAATTTAATAAATCAAAATAAAGAATTAATAAATGAAAATAAAGAAATAGTAAAAACAGTTATAAATCAGCAAAAAACTATAAATGAACTAGTACCAAAAATAGGAAATAATAATTCAATAAATTTAAATAATACAAATATCGTAGTAATGTTAAATGATAAATTTAAAGATGCTTTAAATTTAGATGATTTTATTAAATCATTAACAATAGGTTTAGAAGATTTAAATTTAACAAAAGAAAAAGGATTAGTAAAAGGAATAACAAATGCTTTTATAAAAAATTTACAAAAAATAGATGTAGAAAAACGTCCATTATATTGTATAGATGGAAAAGGGGATATTGTATATGTAAAAGATAATGAGTTATGGGAGAGAGATAATGAAAATAAAAAAATAAAAAAAAGTATAAATAAAGTAGCATATGAACAACGAAAAGCTATAGATCTTTGGACAACTGCAAATCCACAATATTTAAAAGATAATAAAAAACAAGAAGATTATATAAAATTAGTAAAGAATTCAACTCAAAGTTTAGAAAATACTCCGGAAGAAAGTAAAATAGTAAAAAATATTTTTAAAGAAATAAATGGAAATAATAAGATAGATTTATAAATAAATTATATTAAAATAAAATATAATTTATGCCAATCTCTCTAGAACCAATGGAAGAAGCTGAAAGTGAAGAAACAGAAGATAATATTAAAGTAAATGAAAGTAAAGAAAAAAGTATAAATATGATGAAAAGAGATTTAAATGATTATAGAAAACGTATGGGTAATAAAGCTAGTTTCAAAGGATGGATATCACATTTATGTCCAGAAAATGTAATAATAGATAAAAGACTAGAACAAGAAGATAGTGACTGGTTAAAATTATGGAATGAAAGTAGTAAAAGACTAACTAAAAAACGAAGCCTATTAAGACAGAGAAAAAATCAAACATTTAAAGATAAATTAATGATAAATTAATGATAAATTAATGATAAATTAATGATAAATTAATGATAAATTAATGATAAATTAATGATAAATTAATGATAAATTAAGTAATTTATTTTTGAATATTTTTATTTAATCTTTGTACAAATTTATCAATATATAATTTATTTATAGAATCTTCTAAATTTTCATAAATTTCTTCAATAGAAGGTTCTTTATTATTTTCAATTTTATATTGTTTTATAAAATTTTCAATTTGAATATCATGAATTACTAATTCTCTTTTTTTTTTAATATTTTGAACAGCTTCAATATCAGGATCTTGAGATTTTTCAGGTTCTATATACATTTTTTCAGCAACGCTGACAAGGTTATCACATATTTCAGGTTTAATAAAATTAACTTTTTTAAATTTTTTAATAAATATATTAATTTCGCTTTTATTAATACTAGGGCTTGTTTCTAATAATAAATCGTACTCTTCTTTAACAGCTTTTAAATATAAATTAATTGGGATTCTTTCTTCTCTACATTTAGCTAATTCAATATTAATATTTCTGCAAAATTTTCCCCAAGAAATTGAGCTAACTCTATGTGCTTCATATAATTCACCCACTTTTAAAAATTGTGATACAGTAGTAATAAATCCAGCTATTATATTAAATGACCCAATACCTATAGTGTAATAAAATTGGTAATCTTCTGGAACTCGTTCTTGTGCAAAATTAGCAACACCAGTTAAAGTTGAAATAAATATAACAGGAATAGTAAACCATACTTTAAGTTTATAATAGTATCTTTGACAATTACTATGTAAATATCTATAAGACATGGCTTTATCACACCAGTCAATTAAAATTTTCTCATGATAAGAGGCCCATTGTGTATTTTTTTTTGGTAAATATTTTAGAGAGTCATCATTATTTTCTTTAATTTCAATCTCTATATTTTTATAATCCATTTATATTAATAATAATGTATAATTTAAATTTTTCAAAAATAATAGAAGTAAAAAAAAAAATAGATGAAAATCTATTAAAACTACATTTAACTATTGAAGAATTAAAAAAAATTTTTACAAAATTAAATTCATCATTTAATAATGATACATCATATTTGGGAATTGATTCTTTTAATTTTCAAATAAAATTAATAGAATTTAAAATAATAAATAATGAAAAAATTTATATTTTAATAACAAATCGTTTATATAAAGATTATTATAAGTTATATAAAAATATACGTAAATACTTAGAAACTACATATCAATTTTCTTTTAAAGAAAATAATTATCCAGTTTATAAAGATTTAGAAACAGAAAAAACATATGATATTGATAATATAATAAAAATAAGAGAAGAAATAGATGAATTTATAGAATATTTAATAACAAATATCTCTCTTAGAAAAAAGAATTTAATAGAATTTAAAGAATCTGAGGAAAAAGGATTAATGTGTAATAATTATATTATAGAAGAAGAACTCTATATTAAATATTTAGAAGAAAAAACTAATTTATATAAACTCCATTTACAAACTTATAATAAATATCATAATTTATATTTACAGAGTAGTTTAACAGAAATTAAAAATTTAATAAATATGATTTCATCAGACATAAAAATTAAAAGTACGGAATCTTTAAAATTAAAAAAAGAAGATGAAAAAGAAGATGAGAAAGAAGATGAGAAAGAAGATGAGAAAGAAGATGAGAAAGAAGATGAAAAAGAAGATGAAAAAGAAGATGAAAAAGAAGATGAAAAAGAGTTAAACTTTGAATATATAAATTAAAATAAAATAATTATCAATAATTATCAATAATTATCAATAATTATCAATAATTAAAAATATTAATATAAATTTAGATTAAATAAAGTTTTAATACAAATAAAAATATTAGAAATATAAAAAAAGTTATTAATTAATGAGTAGTAAATATAAATATTTAATAATTAAAGACAAATCAATATTATAATAAAATGAAAGAAATCTGTATTTTGACTATGTTAGTTTCATCAAATTGTTTTTTAATAGGTATTAAACCTATTTTTAAAAAAGTAGATTTAAAAATGAATATAGATAGTCCATCAAAAATTTTAGAACAATTTTCAAGAGAAACTATTGGAAATTCATGGACTATTAATGAACTATCTCAAAAAGTTGAAGATAATAAAGTAGATAGTGTAAGTTTACTAGTTAAAGATAATATAGTTAATGGATTAGTAGCAATAGATAATAATTATAAAGAGGTGGTAGATAGGTCAAATTTACATCCAATAAGAACTGGTATACCAGAAATAAATAATAATATAATAGAAATTTTAAATAAAAATCATATAAACTATGATATATTTTATCAAGGAAATAGTTTTGATATAGGATCAGTATTTCAAATTGGAATGAATTTAATATTAATCTATTTTTTAGTAGTTATAATAGGAACAATAATTAGAAATAGAGGAGCAGGAGACATAATGGGAGGGATGGGTTCACTAAATCCATTAAATAATAAGGTAGACATAGTAACAATTGATACCAATATTACTACAAGATTTAGTGATGTAGCAGGTTGTGAAGAAGCTAAATATGAATTAGAAGAAATAGTAGATTTTTTAAAAGATCCTAATTATTATGTAAAAGCAGGAGCCAAAATACCAAAGGGAGCTTTACTAGAAGGACCACCTGGTACAGGAAAAACACTATTAGCAAGAGCAGTTGCAGGAGAGGCAGGAGTTTCTTTTATACCAGCAAGTGGATCAGAATTTATAGAAATGTTTGTAGGAGTAGGTGCAGCTCGAGTACGTAAATTATTCGATTTAGCAAGAGAAAATAAACCATGCGTAATTTTTATAGATGAAATAGATGCAATCGGTAGACAAAGGGGAACAGGTATAAATTCAGGAAATGATGAAAGAGAACAAACACTAAATCAAATATTAACAAATATGGATGGATTTAGTAAGGAAGAAGGCATAATAATTTTAGGAGCAACAAATAGAGTAGATATTTTAGATTCAGCATTAGTAAGATCAGGTAGATTTGATAGAAAGATAAAAGTAGATCTTCCAGATAAAGAAGGAAGAAAAGAAATTTTAAAAGTACATTTAAGAAATAAAAAAATAGCATCAGATGTAGATCTAGAAGAAATAGGAACATTAACTAGTGGATTTTCAGGAGCAGATTTAGAAACATTAGCAAATGAAGCAGTAATTTTAAGTTTAAGAAATAATAAAACAATAATAACAAGAGAAAAATTTTTAGATGCGTATGAAAAAAATACAATAGGTTTACCATCAATTAGGGAAACGCGAAATAATGAATTACTTGAATTAGTTGCTTATCATGAAGCAGGACATGCACTAATAGCATCATTATTTTCGTCATTTTATGATGTAAGAAAAGTAACAATAACAGCAAATAAAGGAGGAGCAGGAGGATATACATTATTTACACCAAAAGAGAGATATGCAAGTTATCCAACCAAAAAATTTTTATTATCAAGATTATTAGTTTCTTTAGGGGGAAGAGCAGCGGAAATATATTTATATAACAAAAAAAATATAGATATAAATAAAAATTATAATGATAAAAAATTATTTGGAGAAATAAAAGACTTAGATATAACTACAGGAGCTTCAAATGATTTAAAGCAGGCAGATAGTATAGCAAGGAATATAGTTCAATTATTTGGCTATAATAATTCATTAGTACTTCAGGATAATAGTGAAAGTAATAAACCATTTCTAGGAAAAACAATGGCTTTAAGTGAATCAGGATTAAGTGAATATGCAAAACAAGAAATAGACTTAAGTGTTAAAGAATTAATAGATTATGCAAATAAAATGGCATTAATGATAATTCTAGATAATAAAGAGGCGATAGATTTAATAGCAAACAAATTATTAAAAGAAATTACAATTGATCAAGAATATTTAAAAACATTAGATATTAGATATACTTAATATTAAAAAGATATAAATAATATAAATATGAGTAAAATAATAAAATTATTAGGACTAATTTTTACTTTAGTAGATAGTAATTTAAAACTTACTCCTGTATATGTAAGAGTTCCACAACCAGTTATGCATGAAATGCCAATACAAGATATAAATACTATTTTAATAGCAAAAGCAAATATTTGTGCTGATAATTCACCTTTTATATTAAATGTGATCAAAAATGATATTAATAAAGAAATAATTAAATACTTAACAGGAATGTTACCACAGGCTGATATAATTAGTAAAAAAGTATTAGAATGGAATGATATTTGGATAGAAAGAATATTAGATAGTAGATCAATTCCCGAAAAATATAAAAAGACAATAATATTAGAAATGATAAATATAGTTCAAAATGGAGATAATGCAGGAAGTGAATTTCTAATTTGGTATAAAAAAATTATTAATTGTTTATTACCTTAATTAGTAATTATAATTATTATATTTTATTAATAATTATAATATGATAATAAATAATAATTTATTAAGAATAACGAAATCAAATACTCCAAGAATAAAGTTAATAAAGAATTTAATAAATCCATTGCCAGGAAGTGAAATAGGTATTCCTTTATTTTTTTTAGAAAAAATATTTACAAATTTACATTATGGGAAAGATATAAATACATTTAATTTATTTTATTTTCAAACAATTTTAGGATTTTTTACATATGGAACTGATAGATTATTAGATTCATTAAATAGCAGTGATAATAAAGAATTAAATATATATTTTAGAGAGAATAAAGAAATAATGATAATTTTACTATTTATATCTTATGTAAAAATAAATATAGATTTATTAGCTATAGAAGAATCAAAGTTATTAACAATTCCTTTAACGAGTACTCTATTTTATAGACAATTAAAAGAAAAATTTGGTAGATTAAAAGCACTATATATAGCAAGTTTTTGGACAATTGCAGCAGTAATAATTCCATGTATATGGTATGATCATAATTATAATATATTAATAGATCCATTGAATTATCTTCCCTGTTTTTTATCAATATTTGGTACAAGTAATTTAGCTGATATAAAAGATATAGAAGAAGATAAAAAGAATGGAATAAATACATGGCCAGTAGTTTTAGGAAAAGAAAAAAGTGCCCAACTATCAGTTGGTTCTATTTTATTATCAACTATTTTAGTATTAATTAATAAAAATATATATATATTTCCTATTGAGACTATTTTATTTGAGTTACAAAATATAGTTAGTTTGGCATATGCAAAAAAATTAACTTTATATAAATAAAAGTATTTTATCTAATAATTTTATAAAGTAAATTTAATAAAATTATTGTAGTTCAATATTTTCAGTTTCATAATCACTAGAGGAAAGAGTATCAGATTTAATATTGTTTAATAAATTATTATTAATAATAAAATTTTTAATAGTTTTAGCTAACCATAAATGGTATTGATCTATAACTTCTTCATTTCTATCTTCAGAACCTTTACTAATAGTATTATGCATAATCTCTCCCCAAAAAGGATTAAGAATATCAGAATGACCAAAATTTTCTGCTTCTATAAAATCAAGATTACCTTTATCCTTAATAACATTATTAACATCCATTTTAAATGCTGGAACAAAAGGAATAGTTAAAGGAATAAGTTTCCATTCATACGATTTTTTAGCATTGATAACAAGTAGATCTTTTAAATATTTAAATTCTAATTTATTAATATTTTTAGGAAAGAACGGTAATTGATATTGAAAATTAAAATATTTAAATAAACTATCACTATCAACAGGGTCTAAAAGAATAGAACGTTTTATTAATTTATTTTTATTAGCAGATTTTATAACATTGACTGCTCCAGAAGAATGACCAATATTTGTAATATCTAAATATTCTTCACTTAAAGTATCAATTACATACTCTACATCATCTAAGTTAGTTGGTGCTACAAAAACAGAAAAATTTTCATTAGCTAAGGTAGATAAAAAATCAGTATAAATCTCACTAGTAATTAGAGAATTTCCTCCAGTAAAAAATAATAAACTATGAGTATTTTTTTTATCCAAAATTTTAGGTTCATAAACTTTTATTTTATTACCATTAATTTCTCTCGTATATCTTTTAATTGATAAAGAAGAAAGTAAACTATTAATTGGTAATAATAAAGACCATAAAATAGTAAATCTCATACTATAAATACTATATAATAAAAGATTTTAAATCATATTTCAAAAATAAAATATAATAAAATATATTAAACTTATAACTTAATAAGTTATAATGTGGATACCAAAATTAGCATTAAAAGGATTTTATAATTTTATGTTAGTTGGCTTACCATCTGTAACTTATAATCCATTAAATAAAGAAAGCATATTTCATGTGCCAGTCAAAATAGATACAACAAGTACTTATATAAATTATAAAATACCAAAAAACAAATTTAACATAATTAATAAATATATAAAAAGGTATAATAGTGACCTTTCATTAATTCCAACAAGAATATCTTCAGATAAGGCAGAATATTATATAAGTATAAATATTTATAATTGTACAAGTCCTATATTCAATACAGTAACAAAAGATTTTGTAACTAGATGTGAAATAAATACTTATGTAGTAAATGGAAAAGGAGAAGAAGGAACATTAATAATGGATTATTCATCTAATTTTTTATCATTAGATCCAGTTAATATTTTTAAAGATAAGTCAATATGTAGTTTTAAAAAATTTAAAAATAAATATAGTTTTAATGCGGAAAATGGTAATTTTAAATTATCAGGAAGATTTTTAAGAAATGAAGATAAAGATTTTGGGATATTATTAAATAAAAAAATAATAGCACATACAGATAATATATTTTACCTAAATGGTATTTATGATAAATTATATTATGATAGTTCATTAGTAAAAAGTTCAATACGTTTACCAAATTATATAGAAAGTATAAAATTTAAATTTTTAGATATAGAATTTAAATATATAGATAGTATATTTTATTTTGCTGAGCCATTAAATTTTGTTGGAGCAATTTGGTCAAATTTACATGAAATTTAAATAATATTATTTAAGTTATTTAAAAAATTCTCAGGAGTTTTAATGTCAAAAACTAGATGAATTCTATCAATATTTGAGTTATTATGGACAGAATGTAAACAATTTACATTAGTATACCAAATAAAACCAGGATTTAAATACTTTTCATAAATAGTTTCAGCATTCCATATACTATAATTTTTTGATGGAGGAAGTAAAGGTAGACCAATTTTAAATAAAACATTATTATCAGTTATAATTGGTAGATGACATCTAATAATATTATCAATATTTTTAAAAACAACTTCATCAGTATGATATTTTATAATACTATATTTATTTAATTTTAAAAGTCTAACTAAATAAACATCAACTTTTAATGTATTAAGAAAATTTACAATACTAGGAAAAAAATTAGAAACTTCAGTATATTTAAAATTATAATTTTTAAAGTCAATATTTTCTAAAAAATCCTGATCTAACCCATTTTTACTTTTAATAGTTATAGATTTCCATGAATTTGAATATGAATCTTTATTATTCCAAGATTTATTATAAGAAAAGATTTCTTGTTTAAATGGTTCAATATTTATTTTTTTATCAATAAGGGGAAAAATATTTTTATGTAAAGGAAGAAAGGGTTTTAAGTAAATATTACTTTGAATATATTTATTTTGATTTATTTTATTTTGTAATATTTTTATATTATTATAATAATTATTATTATTATTATTATTATTATTATTATTATTGTTATTGTTATTATTATTGTTATTGTTATTATAATTATAATTATAATTAAAATTATTTTTCATCTTAATATTAAAGTTTAACATTTGTATATTAAAATAAAATTATTTTTTACCAAGAATAAAAATTACGAGACCAATTAATAAAATAATCATGCCAATCCACATTTGATTTGTAAAAGGTTCTTTAAAAAATAATGAACCAATAATGGCAGCTAAAATGATAACAAGTGGGCTTAAAATAACTGTAATTAAATTAGCATTAAAATTTTTAAGTAAATGAAAATACATAATAGATGAAAGAAAACCAGCTAAAAGTGTTAAAAAAGTCATAATATAAAAAGAAGATTTTTGTATAAATACATCTTTAAAAAATAACACAGCTATAAAAGCAATAGGAATACTTAAAAACCAGCGAGCAGTAGTAAAATTTAAAGAATCCATTTTAAAAGATTCCATTAAGTATTTATTAATAAAAGGTAAAAAAGAAGATATTAAAATATTAACTCCTGCAATTGAAATTTCTATTAACATATTATAAATATTATATATATATTTAATTAAAACCCAACTAATTTATATCCAATTTCAGAAAGCCGAGGAAATGGAATATTAGCAGTAATAGGTAAAATTTTACCGTAAGTTCTTGGATTTTTATTATTTAATTTAATATTACATGGCCAATGGCTAGTAGTTCTAAGACTTTCAAAAGCTTTTCTTTTTTTTTCTAATTGTTTAGTAGTAGCTAATGACCTAGGTAAATAACATAAATATATAATAGCTCTAAAATTAGGATTAGATCTTTCTTTTAGAGGTTCAATACCACAATGAATAGTTCTACTATCCCATAATACAAGAGATCCTATAGGACATATAATTTTTTTAAGAGAGCAATCATTATTAAAATAGAATTCTATTTCATTAGGATCAAGTTTATACCAATTAGATTTATTTTTAATATTAAATTCTCTCCCAAAATCTTCATGGAATAGATGACTTTTTTCTAAGAAAGCTAATGTAGCATCACCTTCATTAATATCAAATGCAGTAACCCAAGACTGTACACATTTAAAATCATTATCGGTAAAAGATTGATCGACATGTAACCATAGCTTATTTTTAAACCATCCTCTATTAGTTAATTCAGGAGGTAAATGAAAACTAAATCCATCAAAAGAAGATAATAATTCTTCAGGTTTACAATTCCAAAGTTGAGAGAAAATATTTAAAATTTTAGGATTTTGCCTAAGATCCCAACAAACTTGTGAGTGTCCTATATGCCAATTTTTAAGAAGCATACTATGAATAGGATAAAGTTCATAAAAACCTTTCCATGAATTTTTATTATTTCTATTTAATGGAAAATCCCAAGGTTTTGAGATATATTCTAAAAAATCCCAGATACCTGAATATATATTATTACATTCTTCTTGATTTAGAACAGAAGGTATAATAGCAACTCCATATAAATTTAAAGTATGTTTAAGATTTTCAATTGTAGTGCAATATTTTTTAAATTCATAATCCGACATCTTTAAATTACAAAATAAAAATAAAAAAATTTCAATTTTATAAAAATAATAGTTATTAAATATCAAAACAGTTGCTTCGCAACATGTCAACTCTGTTGACTGTTTTGATATTTAACTATAAAAAACTGAGAAAAAAAATTTTACTAAGACTGAAATTAAAATTTATTTTTAATTTATTTTTAATTTATTTTTAATTTATTTTTAATTTATTTTTAATTTATTTTTAATTTATTTTTAATTTATTTTTAATTTATTTTATTTTTTTAATGTTTTTTTAACTTTTTTATTTTTATATTTTTTATGTTTTGTATATTTTTTATTAAATTTGTTATATTTTTTTTTAGTTAATTTACCACCTTCTCTATATCCAGTCTCCCATCTAGTAGATAAGGGTAAATATTCACTTTGTAACTCACTATCACCCTCAGCTATTTTTTGTACTCTATGTTCTTCTTCATCTATTCTTGTATCAGGAATTCTTGATTCACTTTCAATAGCATTAATAGTAATTCTTATTCCATCCGGATAACCTAATTCTGAGTATTTGGATTTTTCAAATATATATTTAAGAGTTTTAAGAGCTGGATTAAAGTTTCTATTATTAGGTACTAATACCAAATCTGATGGTGGCATGTAACAATCATTATTCCTTTTAGTAATTTTATATCTCTCACTATTAACACTTTGAATAAGTTTATCTAAAATAGTTTCAGTATGAAAATAAGATGTTTGATTTAAAAAGTAGTTTAAAATATCCGAAGCTAATCTTCCTATTAATCCTGAATTTTGATATAATATGTTATATAAATTTAAAAATCCAAAACAAGCAGCTCTATAGGACCAATGTTTAGGTAAGCCTCCATTATGTAAACCAGGTGCAGAGTTTATACTTAATTTAAATTCTCCACTCTCAGTAATAGTTTCCCAATGCTCGATATATATATTAAGATGATAGGTAGTCGATTTTAAATATCGAATAATAGCTTCAGTTGAATTAGAGCTTTCAGGAATAACAGAATATAAATCTCCTTTTTTATTGATAGGTTTATAGTATCCAGCTAAATAAAATTTTAAAATTTCATCAACATTATTTCTAGTTGCATCGCCAATCATTAATTTTTTTTCCATAAGGTGGGATAAAAATTTATGACAATTACTTCCCTCTTCAACTTTATTTAAATATTCTGCTTGCATAGTTTGTGGAAATAAGGAATAAACCCAAGGACCTAATTTACTAGCACAATCTTTTTGATATAACTTAAGTTGTTTACTAGTATATCCAGGTAAATTTCCTCTAGAGTTACAAACTATCATAGTTTTAGCTCTTAATAAAAGAAATCCAGCAGGAGATGTTCCAAAAACTGGGTGAGAAGATTCAGATTCTTTTTTAAGAGTTCTACCTAATTCATTAATAAATGTTTGGACATTATAGTGATCATCTTTTAAAATGTTGGGATCAATATTAGGTGAAAGTTTAAAATCAAAATCACTATAAGGAGCTCGTGCTACAAATCTAATATCTCTTTCAACCGAACCATCATTGTCATTATTTAATAAATGAGAAACTATAAGAAAAGCTATTTGTTCTTTACTAAAACTTGATTCATTTTCAAGTGCATCTATTAATAATTTATTAGTTTCTGTTAATAATCTATACGTTTCATTAATAATATCCCAATTTATTTTTTTCCATTTTTTAAAACTATTATTAAACATAAAAATTTTAGTTTTTATTGCTTCCTCTTTATCAAAAGATTCGGCAGAATACCAATTAGCATGTATATCCCAATCTTCATATTCAAAATCAGGAGCCTCAAACTGAGCATTTATAACTTTAATAAAAGAATCAATAATATTAACTAACATTTGTGCAAAAAGTGTCATAATATTACCACCAGCAACAGTTATAATATAATAATTTTTTTGATATTGTCCATTAACCCAAGTTCTAGCTGATTCATTGCCACCCCCATTAATATAATTACAAAAAAGAGGAAAAAGATCTTGAATTTCTTTAGATTCAAAACAATGATATAGAAATCTTAATCGAGCTTCTCTTTTTGCACTTTTATCATCTGAAGGACCACCATCTAATAAAATAGCTTCCAATTCATCAATAAATTTTTCTAAAGGGAAGGAGATTCCATATCTCATAATTCCTGTAATATGTTTCCAACCAAATTCATTATTTAAACTAGGAACAGATAAATCAAATAATTCACCGGATATATTTTCTTTTTTTGCAATTAACTTAGCATCAGCCATAAATATATATATATATATTTAAATATTATTTATTTAAATTAACTGTGATCTGGGGAGCATTATTATTGGCTTTTTTAGAAACACAACCTCTTAAGTGTGCAGATTTAGCTGCAGAATTCTTAGCAACAAAACCACAGTATTCGCAAATATATTTACTAGTGGAAGTAGCATATCTAGTTGATAGATATTCTTCTAAAGAAGGAATTTTAGTATCATCAAGTTGTTTAAGAATTTTTTGATTAAAGTCTTTAATAATTTTAATTAAGGTAAGTTTATTTGCAATAAAAACTTGATATTCAGTATTAATAGATTCAAGAATATCTTTTGGGATAGAATCAACATTAGAATTATCTTTAAATTCATCTAATTTAAGTTTAAAATGATCAATTATATCAATCGCTAATTTTATTTTTTCAGGTTCATTGTTAGCTTCATGTACATAAATCAAAACATTACCATCATGAATATTAATTTCAAAATTTTCTTTATTAGCAATTCCATAATTTTGAGAGAGAAATATTCCACAACAATTTTGAGTTTCAATATCATGTAGAAATTTTTTAACTTCTTCTTGAACAACATTTTTACCCCAATCTTTATTTTCAATTAAAATTTTAGGTTTATCTTTTCTGGAAAGAATAATATCTCCAGTTTCTTTTGTTTGTCCGACATGGTCAATTTGAGCAGTAGGATAGAGAGAATGTAAAATATTAACAATGATATTTTCAGAAATTTTTCCTTTTGCAGATGAATTTTCAAGTTTTTTGAGTAAATCACCAACTTGAGTATTTAAAGATTGAGAAAGTAAATTTTGAGAAGTAGTTTTATCAGAAATATCAGAAATTTTTTGATCAAGTCTTTGTTCTTGATTAGACATATTTTGGGAAAGCTGTTGTTGGGTATTAAAAAGTTGAGATGTTAATTTTTGATCAATTTGAGAGATAAAAGTTTGAAGAGAAGATTCAGTGATAGAAGATTTCATAAATTTTTCAGTATCTTTATTAATACTTTTTAAAATTTCTTGAAATTTATGTTGAAGTTCTTGATTTTGTTTGGGAATTAATGATTCAGTTTTTTGGAAAAGAATTTGTAATTGTTCTTTGATAAGGGGCTCAATTTTATCAGAGACATTAGAAGTTAAATTTAAACGAAGATCATTAATATATTCTTTCTTAAAATCTGAAAATTGTTGAGAAAAATTTTGAGAAGTCTCTAACTGAGATTTTGTCATATCACTTTTAATAGATTTAATTTCAGAGAGAATATTTTGAATAGAATGATTAGAAGGATTATTTTGAACAGTATCTTCTAATTTTTCAATAATATTAATAAAAGAAAGAATTATTTCATCAAAGTCGAGAGATTCATGTTCATAAAAAAATTTTATAATTTTAGGATTATTAGTTGAGAGAGATTCTAATTTTCTTTTTGACATAAATAATAATATTATTAAAGGTTTAAATTTAAATTTTAATAATATTTTGATTTACTTTTATTTTTTTAAGATTAAATTTTTAGATTTTTAAATATTTTTTCCATATTTTTTGTGTTCTTGCTTTTGTAATGTTTTCTAGTTTTGAAATATTTCTAAGTTTGCCTTTTTTTAATTTCTTTTTTTTTGTTTTTTTAAATAATTTTTTTTTCTTTGCTTTTACAGTTAATTTACCACCACCCTCACCCATCGATGCCATACGCCGCTTCATTACGGCATCTTCTTTTTTTTTGAACGTCATTTTAGCCATTTCTTCTTTACGCTTGTCTCGTAGCTGATCCTTATCCATTGTATCGGAGCGAGGGTTATTCCTCCGCTGCTTCGCTCTGCTCCCATTTGTATCTTCCCGTTCCACCGCGTCTATCTCACTACTCACAAAACTTAGTGGCACTCCATAGGCAGGCAATTGTCTCCCAGATCTAAGTAGCATTCCTTTATTCTCTTCAATAACTTTATTAACTCCAATGTTTGTATTAAATTCTGCGGCATAAATGATAACAGCTTTTCTAAATATATTATAAAATTTTGTAATATTATAATTCTTTTGATGATCTTTATTTTGTGTGAGGATCTATTGAATTTTTTAAAAACTTATTTTTTATTAAAAGATCACATATATCTATTTCTATTTGATTAGGTGTAGTCATTATATATTTTCTATATATAATATTATAAAATTTTTTATTTATAATCATTAAAAAATTTTATAATTTTGGGATTATTTTTTTGACATTTATAAATATATAATAATAATAGTTTTAAATTAAATTTTTATAATGCTATAATTTATTTTTAATTTTCTAAACAATATTTAAGACAATGTCTTTAACTAGAAATACAGTAGCTCATGATAAAATATCTTCAATAATAAATAGAAATCCTGAAGAAGAATTTAAAACAAATTTATTTATAGAAATATGTGTAAATGATACTGCACATGATTTTGATGACTATCCTATTCCTCCTAGTTGCAATCCGGGAGATGTAGAACTTGGAAAGGGTGGAACAATTGAAGATAAAATATTTCTTAAATTATTGAAATTAAATGGTTCTCCAGAATTTAATTACCGGATGAAATCAATTCAGAAAGCATTACATTTTAATCCAAATGATAGAAAATCAATAAATTCTGGAAAAGGTCCAATAGGAGTAACATACTATGATGGTGATTATAGTGAGTTTTTAAATAATTTTGATGGAGTAAAATATAATAAATTAAAAGACTTTGCATTTGAAATTTTAAATAGATCTTTAACTGAAGAAGAAAGTGGAAATAATTTAAAACCTATAAATGTTTTATATGATGCAGGTGCAGGTTGGTCTACAAAAGATTGGTTAAGTTTTAATTTAAATATTGCAGGAATTACTGAAAATCACAATTTATTATTAGATGATACAGTCTGGTTAGATCCAGGTAATAAAATTAACGAAAGAATAAAAAATCAAAATAGAAATTTAGGTTTAAATAAAAATGGGCAAGATGGAATTAAAAAATATAATATTGATGATGTTAATACAATTATAATAGGCAGTAATATAGAAGTTCCAATCTATAATGTTTGTAATCGTAATATTTTATATGTAAGCTGTATATATCCGGAAAGTGTTCCTCCAGATCAAAAAAATATTTATAATGGAGGAGACGGAATGAATAGAGTAAAAATTAATTATCCAATAACTAGTAATGATGATACAGAGACAATTGGATTAATTGGAGGAATTTCACCATCTGAAGAATCTCCCAACAAAATAGTACCTTTTAAAGGTGGGATATTGAGAAATGACAACATAGAAATAACTGAATTTTCTAAAGATAACTTTAATACAATCCAAAATTGTATATGGTATCAACAACATAACGTAATAACTATGGATAAAAGAAATTTTATAAAACGTTCAGGAGATCATTCTGAAGCAGCACAAGTCCTATATTACAATTCTGTAGATATGAAAAATAAATTTAATAATAGAACTACATATTTATTTACTAATGATAGAATGTTATTTTTTTATAGTATATTAATAGATAGTCCAGTATTATATGATACCAAAAAACAAATAGATTATGATAAAGATGAAAATAAAACTATTAAATTATTTTCAAATAATAAAAAAATATTGCGATATAATCCAACAACAAAGATAGATGAAGTTGCAATAAAAAACCAAAAAATTAATTTATTAAATGATTATAAAAAATATTTTGAAGATTTTATAATAAATTTTATAAGTAATAATTTATTAGTTGCATTTAATTCTCAATATCCTGAAATAATAAATGAAAGTACTATTCAATTTTTATTAGCACAATATAATGAAGCTCATCCAAATTTTCAAATAATTAATGATAGATGGAAAGAATTTAAAGATTTAGTTCAAAAAAGTCGTAATATAGTTTTACAACAACAGATTGATATACAAAATTTATTATCTGCAATTCCTATATATATTCAATTATTAAATTCTATTGTTTCAATAGTAGTTCCAGTAAATATACAAATAGGAGAACAATTTACTATGAATTATAATGGAATAAATATTCCAATTATAGCTAATAAATCTGCAGGAGAGACAATGGTAATAACTATAGGGATAAATGATAATTTTTTTAATGAATTATTTAAATTAAAACAACGATTATCAATTAAATCAATTTTAAAAAATTTAAAATCAGATGTTAACTCCTCCATTGTAATTCCAGGTCAACAACCAACAATAGTTTCAAAGTTGATAAAATATTATAATCAAGCGCAAACGATAGTAGATCAACTTATAAAAACAGCTCAAAGAGTAGTTTCAGTTTTAGGTAGAGGTAGAAATCCACGTAAAACAGCAGGAGTTCAGAATGATGTAAAATTTAAAATACCTTTTATTCTATTAACAATTATATCAAATTTTATAAATGATGAAGTAGATTATTCTATTATTGAAGAATTAACAGCAGAAGAAAAAGATTATGTTAACTCTCGAAAAAACTTTATAAGCAGTTTAAATAATAATTTGCAGAATATAAAAAATGAATCTATATCTACACAATTTAAACTTCCAATTCTTCCAAAAGGAGGAAAATCAAGAGATGAACGACCCAATGTCTCTAGATTAAGACAACAAAGAATAAATCAAGAAAAATTACAGAGAAAAAGTAGAAAAGAACTTAAGATATTAGAAAGAAGAGAGATTAAGAGTGTAGAGGAGGAGGATGGAGAAATAGAAAATATTACATACGAAGAAAGTAAAGATATAATTAGTCTGTATGATTACATTAACCAAGTAGCAAATTTATTTTTAAATTTGGGTATAGACGATGATTATTTTATATATGAAGAAGATTGGACTAATTATAAATCGGAAGATCCTAATGAAATAAATTGGTTAAATGCAAAAAGACTTCAAAAAGAATTATATTTAGAAAAAATAACTAATACAATAACTAGTATTAAAGATAGAATACCAATTAGGATTGATATAAATGGTATAAAATTAAATTATATAAAATTAATTTTAAATACACAAGAAGAAAACTATAATCTTTTATTAAGGAATCAGGGTAGTGGTATTGATTTTTATAGTCCTTATTCCAATATTGTATTTGATGGATTAGGAAAAAATCTTGATGATGAAATTTTTAAAAATAATTTATATAAACTATTAGAATTATTTTTTGAAGAAGATGATAGTTTAATTTTAAATAAAATGCAAATGTATTTAGGTTCAGGTGAATTAAATATTGGTGAGTTAATTAATGTTATAGGGTATATGGAAAATATAGAATTTGGACAAGAAAATAAAATTAAAAATGACTCAAATATTAAAGAAAAGGTTGAAGAATTATTACAATTATATAATGAATTAGATAAACAAGATATGGAAATTTCAGGTGGAAATAAAAAAATAATTAAAAAATTTACAAAAAGAAAAAATAAAAAAATAAATAAAAAATTTACAAAAAGAAAAAATAAAAAAATAAATAAAAAATTTACAAAAAGAAAGAAAACAAATAAAATATTTACAAAAAGAAAAAAAAATATTAAATAAAAAATTTACAAAAAGAAAAATAATGTTTAATTGTAATTTATAAATCATTTTTAATAACAAAAAAAAAAAGAATTTAAAACTTTTATTCTCTCATAAATTAATTTAAAATTTTAACAAAAAACTAAATTAAAAAAAAATTTAAATTAATTTTTTAATAAAAAATTAAATTAAAAAAGTTAATTATTTATATTAATATAAATATTTAATAAAAATTTAATTTAAAATAAAAAAAAAATATTAAAAAAGATTAATAAATAAAATATAAAAAAATTTAACAGCAAAAATAAAAAGAAAAACAAAAACTTTTTATAAAAAATAAAATAAATTAAATAAATTAAATAAAAAATAAAATAAATTAAATAAATTAAATAAAAAATAAAATAAAATTA
>JGI10211J14876_10000277_pt1 | contig 21572 bp, 21 predicted proteins | sample Etolagsediment_FD_14876 | JGI IMG/M metagenome (IMG submission 14876)
CCTAGAATGTTGTTAAAAAGGGCAATTGTATGATTTATAATGATTAAATTGATAATATGATTTATAACAATATGTCGCGTTTTGTAACAAATTAAAATAAGGGTATATGCGAAAATCCTGTCTATTTTTGGTATTATATCATATTCATAAGTATCAATATATTTATGAATATAACTCAAATATAAATTTCCATAAATACCACTATATACATTCATTCTCCACCAGGTATAATGCTTGGCAACGGCTTTTTTCAAAGCTGCTTTTTCCATATAATATAAATAGTATTTATTCTTCAACTACTTCTTCCTCGACCTCCTCTTCCTCAACATTATCTTCCTCAACATTCTCTTCATCAACATTCTTATTAGGAGTCTTTTTCTTATTGGGACTTTTCTTCTTAGGAGTGTTCTTCTTAGGAGTGTTCTTCTTAGGGGTATTTTTTGTAGAACCACTATTCTTTCCTTCTTTGCGAGCAGTAATTTCCTCAGAAATGTGCTTACGAAGCTCATGTGCTAGATTTTTTAGCTGAAGCAGGTTTTTACGAGTACGAGTTCCTGCTGCATTATTTTTTTTTTCAGTAAAAGTCTCAAAGTTACTTACCATACTTTCAAATTCTTTGCGTAGATCTTCAAAGGTGCTGTTCATTTTTTAATACCATTAATGTGCGCTATGTCTTTAAGCCTACAGCAAGAAAAAAATGAATAAAATTTTAATTATATAATTTATAAAATTAATATAATAAAAAAATGAATAAGCAAGAAGCTACTAAAAGATATAAAATGACGAAATATCAAATTGAAAAAGTCTATCGGGAAAAAAAATGGAATTAGATAAACAATATAAAAACAAATGTAAAGAATTGCTAGATCAAATATTAGATCTTAGTGATCAATATAAAATATATCTTATTAACAATGGACATTCTACAAATAAAAAAAAAACAATTTCAAAAGCCATCAAAGAACAATCATGGAATAAGTGGATAGGAGCACATGTAGGAGAGACTCTATGTCCCATTTGCGAACATCGAAAAATCAGTCCTCTCGCATTTGATGCGGCACACATAAAACCTGAGTGTAAAGGTAGTGAAATTAAAGTTATGAATATTATTCCAAGTTGTCATCAATGCAATTTATGCATGGGTTCAAAAAATATGTATGAATATCTTAAAGAAATAGGAAAACTCACTATTACTCTTAAAGGACAAATTCATTCAATTGAAAGATTGCGTTCATTGATTGTGTAAAATCCATATAATATTTATCTTATAAAAAATTAATGCGTTTCATAGAATTTATTATGTCAAATCCAAGTCCAAAATGGGTATGGATGTATTTATCTGAACATCCCTTAATCACCATGCAAGATATCTTTTCTCATCCAGAATTACCATGGAAACAAGAATATATATCTAGAAATCCTAATATAACCATTAACTTTATTATTTCTAATCCGGATTTTCCTTGGTGTTGGTATCAATTAACTATTAATAAATCCATTACATTTCAAGACATAATAAATCATCAGAATCTTCCATGGGAATGGGATTTCGCGTCTTCTCGAGATGATGTTGTCTTCGATTTTGTCACGTCTAATCCCCATCTAGACTGGAACTGGTTTTCCTTATCGCGACACAAGAATCTAACGCTTCAACATCTTCGAAATAATATGAATCTTCCGTGGAGGACTAGTTATTTATCATATAATCCAAATATTACTCCTGAATTTATATTAAAATATCCTCATTTCAGATGGAATTATGATATGTTTTGTTCTCACGGAAAATTTACACTCAGTGATGTTCAAAAATACCCTCAAATATCATGGAGACCCTATGAATTCTGCAAAAATCCAAATTTATCATTTAAAACTTTATTCAACATGAATCTCATTGATTATGTTAAAATATTTTATAATGATTATATTAAATATGATGTTCAATTAATTATTGATAATCCAAATCTCCATTGGAATTGGAATAAACTTTCTCAAAACACCGATATTTTTAATGTACATATAATTGATAAACATAACTATCTTCCTTGGAATTGGTCTATTATATCTATATATCAAATCATTAATATAGATTTTGTAAAAAAATATAAACATAAAAAATTCAATTGGATGTTTCTCACACGAAATAAAGGAATTCATTTCCACGATATTATTAATAATCCGGATTTGCCATGGCATCTTAATGAAATTGATCTCAATCCCAATATTACTATCGATATAATCATTAAAAATCCTTATCTTAAATGGTCAAAAGATCATATTTCATATAATAAAATGACAAATGATTATTACTCGACGGATCATTATAGAACCAAATATAAAAAATATTTTATGAAAACAATTTTTAAAGAATTAATTGAAAAAACATGGCATCCGAGTCGTTTTATGGATTGGTGTTTGTCGGATGATTTTGACGAAGAATAATAAATATAATAATATGGATAAAATAAAAAATTATTTTACATTTCAAAAATGGTTTTACTATCTTGATCCAGATATATGTTATGATACCAATATTATTAAAATTAATCATCATTCAATAGGATTAATTCTAAATAAAAATGATAGAATTATACATTTATTATATAAAATATTTAATGACCTAAGAAAAGGCAAAACATCACTCATGTATTATTTACATCTTCTTAGTAATGTACATCAAGAACGAAATATAAATAATCTTGTTGAATTCACTGATTTTCTTCATAAAAAGGAAAATTATGAATTATTGAAAGAAAATTATGAAAATAAAACAATTGTTTATATTATTCAGCAATATTCTCCAAATAAAAAATATGATCAATTCGAAATATATAGAGTGACTATACTGGATAAAAAAATAAGAGTAATTTATTTTGTAAATTCATATAATTGCGATAAAAAAACAGCAGAAATATACAAATGTATTAAAAAATATTTAATAAATTTCATTGATACATATGTAATTGATAGACTTCATTATTATAATTATAATTTAGACATAGATGTACATTATGAAAATGGTTATATTAAAACATGTAAAGTATTTAATGTTACACCTCCTAAATTTAGAACAATTTCATATCCAGATTGTACAGACCAAAGGTCGCTACTGATAAGTACAGACCAAAGGTCGCTACTGATAAGTACAGACCAAAGGTCGCTACTGATAAGTACAGACCAAAGGTCGCTACTGATAAGTACAGACCAAAGGTCGCTACTGTCAAGTACAGACCAAAGGTCGCTACTGTCAAGTACAGACCAAAGGTCGCTACTGTCAAGTACAATGATAATTCCTTCAGAACAATTTATCAATTTTACAGGCACTCAAAAAATTATACAAATTTGAAAAATTGATTTTGATGAGTTAAAGATTTTATTATACTTATTATATAATAAAATGAACTCGACAAAAGAAGTAATTTACTCCTTAAAGAATTTAAAAGAAGGAAAAAATAAAATTGCAGGTTTTGATATGGATCATACTCTCATCAAACCCGGAAAAGGACATCGATTTCCCAAAACGCCAGATGATATGGAACTAAATACACCCAATGTACTCTCCGTTCTCAAGAAATTTCATCATAAAGGTTATACCATTGTTGTTTTTAGTAATCAATCTCCTAGAAACAAAGAAAAGTTCAATAATCTCATTAAACGTCTTAATCATGTGTCTGAACTCCTTCACGAAGTACCACTTAATTTCATAGTTTCATACAAATATAACTATTATCGTAAGCCAATGACTGGTATGTTTGATCTTCTTCAAACCACCATCAAAGAACAGGGATCTAAACTCGATAAGAAGAATTCCTTCTACTGTGGTGATGCTGCCGGAAGACCCGCAAATTGGTTGGGTTTTGGAAATAAAGCTGATTTTAGCGATTCAGATTTGTTTTTTGCTCATAACTCTGATATTACATTTAAATATCCAGAAGAAATATTTGGCACTATTCGTCTCGAGCCGAGTGATAAATACTATTTTCCAGAGCGACCTTTTCTCGATTGTACTCCTCAACCTTTAAACATTCAACTTGATGATAGAGTAAAAGACCCGATGTACGTTATTTTCTTGGTTGGACCACCTGCATCAGGAAAATCCCAATTGACTAAATTAATCAAGAAAACTACCAAGAAGACATTTACGGTCATTGAATATGATGCATATCGCAATAAACCGGATGATGCTATTAAAGACGCAGCTGCTAAGGGGAAACATATGATTCTGGATGGTCAGAATCGGGATTCGGCCGTTAGAAAACAATATATGAGTTATATCAGTATTAATAATGAAAAGAATAAGAATCTTTATTTTGTGGCTATTAATCTCACGACTAATCCGGCTATTGTAAGACAAATGAATTATTTCCGTTGTCAATCGGAAAAAGGCTCATTAATCGCCACAGTAGTTTATCGAACTTATAACAAATATTATCGTCCTCCTCGCAAAGAAGAGGGGTTTAAGGAAATTATTGATTATGCGGTATGTCCTGAATTCAAAGGAACTAAAAAGAAATTATACAATTATTATTATTGATTCAAATAAGCTTTAGACATGACGATTAAATCCTCGCCAAAACCATTTATCTTTTCTAAAAAATACAGTTCTATTTCATCTTCTTCTTCAAAAAGAGTATAAACGTGAATATAACTATTAGATAGTGTATCAGTTGCATTATTTGACAATATAATCGTTCCTTTTCTCAAATAATTACCTTCATTTTCTGTAATTATTTCTCCACCATCAAATATATATGATATTTTATATATCGTTGTCTTGATATCATCTCCAGCATTAACAATTTTTTGATCAGTGCAGAGAACTTTCATTTTTTTTTCAAATTTAATAAATAATCAATTACAAACAAATTAAATCATTTTTTTATCAACTTAAAGTATTCCAAACATTAAAAAGTATGTGTGGTATTATAGCAATTATTTCAAAAGAAAATGCAGCAAATGATTTATTGGAAGGACTTTATCACCTTCAACATCGAGGACAAGATTCATTTGGATTATCTCTTGTAGATTCCGACAATAAATTAACTATTATCAAAAAAACTGGACTTATTGTAAATTCCGATATTCCTAAATTTCGAGCACGTTTAGGTATAGGTCATGTTCGTTATCCAACAAAAGGTGCTAAAGATAGCTCTAACTGTCAGCCATTTCTCCTTAAAGGTCAATATCATACTATTTCCTTTGTCCATAATGGTCAAATAAGCAAATCACCGGACCTACTTATGTATATTGCCAGTAATAATATTCATGATGGGGCTTCCGATAGTTATATTCTTGGCATGGTTTTTCTGTATTTATTAGATAAACATAAAACTCTAACTAATTCTATTATATATCAATGTCTTGATAAACTCTATAATATTATTAATGGTGCCTTTAACTGTCTTGTACTTATCAAGAATTTTGGTCTTGTTTGTTTCAAAGATCCTTATGGTATTAGACCTCTAATTTTGGCTAAATCCAATGATAATTATATGATTGCCTCGGAAACTGTATGTGCAGATAGTTTAGATTATAAAGTTATGGGGGATATAATGAATGGTGAATGTCTTATTTTTACGGATAATACAATTGAAAGATCCGTAATCAAACAAAAACCCCTTAAACCATGTATATTTGAATATATTTATTTAGCTCGTGCTGAATCCGTAATATATGGAGTATCTGTGTATGAAGCTCGACAACGCATGGGATATTATTTAGCTCAGAAAATAAAAGAAAAATTCGATATATCCAGTATTGATTATGTCGTACCCGTTCCGGATACCAGCAAACCTTGTGCTCAAGCTATGTCTAAAGCCCTTAAAATCCCTTATCACGAAGTACTCATTAAAAATCGTTATATGTCACGTACATTTATTATGAATTGTCAAGAAAACCGGAAAAAGAATATTAAAAGGAAGTTCGGAGTGGTTAAACAGTATATAACAGGGAAAACCCTCTTAATTGTAGATGATAGCATTGTAAGGGGCAATACTATTGGACATATCATTGAATTACTAAAAAAATGTGGTGCTCGCGGAATTTATGTGGCATCATGTTCACCTCCAGTAAAATTCAATAATATTCATGGTATTGATATTCCAGATACTAAGAATTTAATAGCCAATAAATTAACTGTTTCGGAAATGCAACGATATTATAATATTGATGGATTAATTTATCAAGATTTGGTTGATCTCAAAAAATCAATTACTGATTTAAACCCTAAATTATCTCATTTTGAGACTCAAGTGTTCAATAACGAAACAACTTGAATACAATTTAAATGTGTAATTTTTTCAACTGCATGATTCAAATGCATATTGTACAAAACTGTATCATCGGGCAATATTCCACCCATTATGATTAGTCTAATTTTTTCATGATAATTATTCCTATTGATATGTGGACTCATGGTTTTGTACCAATATTTCTGTTTCAATCCTTTAATAGTTGTATTTTCATTAATATAAACATGATAAGTAAATCCAGATAAGGTTCTCAAAGATATAGACAGATTTATTTTATATTTTTTTTTCCACCATCGTTGGATATGTATAGCAGAACATAAATGATCAAATTGCGGACTTGCCGTCAAGTATTGAGCAATAATATGTCCCACAAGACATGGATATTTTACTTGATCGCATAAAGCATCAAGACGTAATTTATCTTCCAAGGCGGGCTTAACAAGCCTGAAGAAATACATTTTTTATAAATATTTATTAAAATTTTGTTTTAATAAATTTTGATTCAGTTTTTTATGAACTTAAAAAATAGCCCTATACAAATTATATAAATGAACAATTTACTTGCTATATCCCCTTGTGATGGACGTTATCAAAAATATACCGTATGTTGCCAAAAATATTTCTCCGAATATGCCTTTCAAAAGACTCGTTTAGAATTAGAAATTAACTATTTAACGCATTTAGTGATGAAATTACCAGAACTTAATAATTATCTTCATCATATATCTACTTGTAAGGATCTATATGCCATTGTAACTAATTTTAAAATAGAAGATTGTCAAGAAATAAAGGACATTGAATCTAAGATAAAACACGATGTTAAAGCAGTTGAAATATATATTAAACGTCGATGCGTTGGAGATCTCAAGAAATGTATTAGTTTCATTCATTTTGGATTGACATCGCAAGATATAAACAACATGATGTATCCAATTGTTATTAAAACTTTCGTGAAAACTGAATATATACCAATGCTCACTCAAATAACCGACGCCCTTAATATTATGTATGATGAATATCGAGGTATTACCATGATGAGTCATACTCATGGTCAGCCAGGAGTGCCAACATCTCTCGGCAAAGAAATGAAAGTATTTGAATATCGTCTTAGTTCTTTAATTGGAGATTTGACAAATATGAAATATACTTGTAAATTTGGAGGGGCTATTGGTAATTTCAATGCTCATCTTAGGGCTTATCCAAATTTTAATTGGATAGAATTTGGTGATAATTTTGCTAAATCATATGGACTTATGCGCAGTAAATATACCACTCAAATTGATAATTATGAGAATCTAAGTAGTGTGTTTGATTTGGTTAAACGCATTAATACTGTTCTTACAGACATGTGTCAAGATATTTGGTTATATATTATGAAGAAATACTTTAAACTTAAGATTAATAAGGGTGAAGTAGGATCATCAACGATGCCACATAAAGTTAATCCTATTAATTTTGAAAATGCCGAAGGAAATCTAGGAGTATCTAATGCTCTTTTAGAATTTATGTCTAGGAAATGTCCTGTTTCACGGCTTCAGAGGGATTTAACGGATAGTACGGTTCTTCGTAACTTAGGACCTGCATTTGGTCATAGTGTTATTGCCGTTAAAAATATTATTATAGGTCTTCAGAAATTAGAACCTAATTATAGCGAAATTAGAAGGGATCTTAAGCAAAATGAAGTAGTACTCGCAGAAGCATATCAAACTATTTTGCGGAAACATGGAATAGAAAACGCTTATGAGAAATTCAAGAATTTTACAAGGACTCACGGACATATTCAATTGAAAGATCTTCATGAATTCATTGAGTCATTAGAAATAAATGATAAAATCAAAGATGAAATGTATGTTGTGACGGTAGAAAACTACGTTGGATATTTATAAAAAAATGAAGAATAATAAGTTAAATAGCTTTATTTAACTGTATTTATAAAAAAAAACATGGATCGATACTATCAAGACAAAAGTAATTTCCGATTACTTTTATCTCAAAAAATTTTTGGAGGACATATGCGTCCTCTCCACAAGATTGCATCGTTATTGCTCATTCCGAACTTTGAACGACAACATAAAACTTATTTGGAATTATACAAAGGATATGATGGGAAAAATTGGAAAAATTTCGATGATCTCTGGACACCAGACAAAGGATCACCCACTCCCCATCCCGATAATTGGTTGGGAGTGAGAGAGTATATGCCTAGCGATGGTACTAACAAAAAAGGACAAATCACAACATTTTACATGTATGGTAATAATTATTCGATGTATATGCCAAGATCATTCCCAATACAAATTGTAAGATCTTTTCCTTTGTTAAAAGTCCTGAATATTTTTTATTATTGTTTCTATCCAGGAGAAATTCCAAAAGAATTGTTCAATCTTGTTCGTTTGAAAATATTGAGACTTGAACAAAATGTTTTGGATGGACCAATTCCGTCTGAAATAGGTAAATTGAAAAATCTAAGAATACTCAATTTGTCTAGCAATAAACTTTCTGGACAAATTCCAAAGGAACTATATCAGCTCAAAAATCTTGATAGACTGGAACTCGGTAATAATTGCTTGACGGGAACAGTTCCAACTGACATTTTGAAATTAACAAAATTGACTAGATGCATTTTGGATTGTCCAAATTTGAATATTCCTAAGGAAATCAAGGATAAACTTCCAGATTGGTAAATGTCCTTTTTGAAACAAAAACTGTAAGAAAAAATCATAATTATACTTTTTTATTTTTATCAATAAAAATATGTTTGCACAACGTTTCGTCAAACCTCTTCAACGACACTATCGTTCAATTTCTTATCTTAATTATGTCGTGGTGCTTTATAAAGGATAATTTTATAAAAAATCTATGTTTAAATATATTTAAACATAGATCAAAAACTCAACCACCGTGATAAGGTTAAAAGGAATTTATGGAAAAATGTTCCCTATCAATAATCAACCGAGAACAATCATCGAATATCAGTATTACAAAATTCAGGAAGGATCCAAGGTCTCTCCAAAAACAATTTGGAGACTTTTCGGGAAATCTTCAGATGAATGATGTTCAATTTGTTTAAGTAATGCATTATATGTGTTCTCCTGAAGAATATATTCAAGTTCTCTCGGGGAAACCTGTAAAAAATATTTTGGATCTTACGTATGACAATGTCAAAAAGCTACCGACAGGTGAATGGTCAATTCAAAATCCAGATAATTCCGATGGATATCTTTACTTGACAGAAGATGGAGTTAAGGAATATTATTAAATTTATATATTATAAAATTTATATATTATAAAATTTATATATTGTATTTATATATATAAATGCGTGTAAAAAATAAGAGAGTTTTGAAAAATGGTGCAATTGCTGGGTATGTTTATTATTCCATGGAAAAAAAATGGAAATGGAGAATTATAACTGGACCCACAAAAGGAGGATATAACAATAATAACCTCAGAAATGTTTCAATCGAAATATATAACGATCAAAATAAACTTCCAGTAGAAATCAACAAAAAGAAACAGAAAATAATGAATGAAACATTACATTTACTATCTGAATTAAATTTAATACCTGCTAACTATCAAAAAATTGTTAAAAATACATCAAATAATTACAACAACCGAACCTATAAAGCTCAATTGAAACTTATAAATTCAATATATGAAAAAATATTTAATTATGTTCCTAGAAATGGAGAGCATTCCAAAATAAAAAGAATTCATGACAATATATATTATCTTAATGAAATAAATAAGAAAAGAGAATCAACTTATATTCCTCCTTCTTTCTAAAACACCTAATTTAAAACATCCATATTTTTCGAATATTTCATTTAATTTTTCATCATTTTTGAACACACCGATAACTCCTATTCCATTATTGAAAGTTCGATCCATAACTGCATTGGTACATCTGCTTTTTTCTTGAATCCATCTAAAAATCTTAGGAACTATATAATTTTCAGTTATTTTATAAGTCAATTCATTGGGCAATATTCTAGGTAAATTATCGACGATTCCTCCACCAGTTATATGAGCAAATCCCAATGCAATATCATTGTAATTTTTAATAATAGATAATACACAATTATATATCTTAGTAGGAACTAAAAAATCATCTATTGTTAATTCTTCAGGTAAATCATAATATTTAAGTAATTTTCTAACCAAACTAAATCCGTTACTATGAATACCATTAGAAGGGAAACCCACCAATATATCTCCTTCAGACATTTCTCCAAACTCTTCTTTCATAATACTTTCTCCCATTGCAAAACCAGCAACATCAAATTTACCGTTCATATAAATACCATTCATTTCCGCAGTTTCTCCTCCTATTAATTCACATCCTGCTATATTACATCCATCCCTAACTCCCCTAATGATTTTATTACACATATCCTTATCCATTTTGTCAATTGCAATATAATCTAAGAAAAACTCTGGTTTAATACCACATACAATTAAATCATTTACATTCATTGCAACTAAATCAATGCCGATTGTATCTAATCGATCATATTCCAATGCCAAATCTAATTTAGTTCCAATTCCATCACATGCATATCCCTTCATGGTTCCATCACTCATGTATTTAGCGCAAAAATCCCCTATTTTGCCATCTGAATCTTTTTTCAAATCATCCACTAGTTTATTTCCTTCTTCAATATTAACCGGATATTTAAGTGGTTCAAGATCCAAATATTTCCAAATATGATTACATATACTATCTAGACGTGTGATTGCAAAGAAACGCCATTTCCCATCATACCATCTAAAAATCTTATCATTATCATATTTAAATACGCATCCATTATAATATTTTTTGAGTAATTCATCTGACCATTCAGGTCCGTTATATATGATATAATCAATATCATAACTTTTCAAAATATTAATTATCTTTTGACTATGAAATTCAGGCATAATCATTACATCAGTTTCAGGATCTAATATATCTTTTTCATTAATAATATTCAATATAATTCCGTTTTCCTCAATGATATGCTCACCAATACATGCAAATTTATATTTTCTTCTTTCAGTCACTTCTGGAATAACGAATTTCAAACCAATATCTGTACGATAATACAGCCCATCATATTCAATATTGCCCACTACAAATTCATATACTTTCCGATAAGCTTCATCATATGTTCCTCCTGTTCCAACAACAGAAAGTGTTCTACCTCCTCTACTCGTAAGATCATATCCTTCTCGTCCCGGATCAGCATAATATACATTAATATCTTTTGTTTTATCAACATGAATCACTGGATATTCGTCTAATTTTCCAACAGTATAATTCTGATGCGCGCACACAACATTCATAACTACCTGATCTTTCAATTCTAAATCTAGTTTGGTTCCACCCATGCAATCATTAATAACTTGACCAAAATCATTGCCTAGATTCTCTAAAAGAACTTGAGCTTCTGGATCACCTAATCTACAATTAAATTCTAATAAAAATGGTTGTCCATTATCAATTAATATACCTAAATATAAAACTCCAATATATTCAAAGTCAGTTACCAGTTTATCACATTTTTCTTTAAGATCTGCCAAACATACATCATTCAACAGATTAACAGGACAAATTGCACCCATTCCACCAGTATTTACCCCTTTATCTCCGTCTTTGAGTCGTTTGTAGTCTTGTGCTTGATTCAAGAATTCAATAGACCATCCATTACAGAATCCCATGAGGGAAACTTCTTGTCCAACCAATTTTTTTTCAATTAGGAGTTTATGATTATTTTTTCCAAATCGATTTTCAACAAAAATTGCATCGATAAATTCATATCCTTCTTCCAGACTATTACATACACACACACCTTTTCCACCTGCCAAGCCAGACACTTTAATTACGGAAAATCCTAAACCAAAATTATTTTTAAGGAAATCTTTGGCATTTTTAGCATTTTCAAATATGCAATAGGGACTTGTGATAAATCCATATTTATTCATTATTTCCTTACTGAAACATTTCGATCCTTCCAATTGGGCTGCTTTTGCATTAGGGCCGAAACATCTAAATCCTTCTTCAATCAAATAATCAACTAATCCATCTACTAAATATTTTTCAGGTCCAATTATAATTAATTCTATGTCTAATTTGATAAATAAATCAGTTAATCTTTTTTTATAATCCTCTTCATTATAATCAAATTTAACATTGGTTACTTTATCACATTCAGTTACATCAAAATAATTCATGTTTATTGTAATAATTTCAGTAATCACTGCAGATTCAATACATTTTTGAACCATTACGTGTTCTCTTGCACCTGATCCTACAATTGCAATTTTCATTTTATAAATAAATGTATTATATTTTTAAGCAGTTTTTGACTATATTGCAATTTTTATACTATTAATTTAATATCTATTTTACCAAGTTTTTTTGGTAAAATATGAAGTTCAAAAATTTGATCAAATGTTTCTATTATTTTACCAGTTTTATCAAATAATTTATTATCTATTAAGTCTAGGTAATATTTGCCGGCGACCAGTTCATCCAGCACAGGACATATCCAATTATCGGAGATAACCGCACCACATATTTCATCATTGCATAAATATAAAATTATCGCCAGTTCATTCTCTAGTTCTGTTGAATCAAAAGCAATTGCCATTATTCGATCAGAATAATGTTCAAAGATGCGTTTAAACGGTCCTCCTAATCCATAAATTTTTCTATTGTCTCTTTTGATAATCATATATTATCTTACTTAGATTAAGTTATAAAGGAATTTAATTTCATGTTTAGAAAATTCCACCACATTCATCAGCAAGATGATCATATGTCTCATCCGCGGTGTCAAATCCTTCTCCACAAGTGAAGCAGAAGTGCTGACCACATGAGCATGTCATATGATTACATCCACCCGCCTTTTCAACATCAATCCCACATCCAGGGCATTTCTGAGTAGGAGCGGTGAAATCCTCAGCTTGCGCGAGAAATTTCTTGTTATTACAAGTTTCACAGATGAACTCGCCACCTGTATCTGGAATACCACCTCCACCACATTCCTTGGGCATTACTGGCATAATGTGATTGCATTCCTTGCACCAACCGTGATATTCAGCTGGATTCCAATCAGTTTTCTTACAAAGAGTCCTGAGACGTTTTCCGGCTTGAATCCAGTTTCGGTACTTAGGTGATTGTTTGCAGAAAGGACATTGGATATATGCTTGGCAAACAACATATCCCTTTTTGGGGCGTGAGTACCATTGCTTATGACAATCCTTACAAATGCGATTAGAGCAATTACCACAACTATAAGTCATGTTTCCAGCATGGCAATCTTCGAAACAAAGATCACAAGTTTCCATGCAATTGGAAGCCATTGCTTCTCGAATTTGCTCTGCAATTCGCTTAACATTGATGATTGGAAGACCATTATAGGTCAAATCACCCTTAAGTTCATATTTTTCAATCAGATTAATTGTAATATCGGGCAAAAACCAAATCTTACAATTAATACTATCATATTCATCCTTAGTAATTCCATAGAGCTTATACAATCGTGGATTATATTGAAGCACTGAGGCAATATCAAACGAATTCCGCTTAATACCATCCGTAGGCTTAACATCACATTGACCACAAGTATATCCATCTGGATATTGCTTATTGGATGGATTCGCAAAATTACGCTTGCAAATTTCGCATGTAACCGCATGTGCATCTTCACCAAAGCGGCAATAGAAGCATTTAGGCTCTACATTAAGAGTTTCAGGTGCAGTAACACCATAATTAATGCCACAGGTGCGACAAGTAACCATACATGAATTCTTCTTATCATCATCTTTGAATGCTTCACCGGAGCATTTGCATTTGGTCATTCCACAATCGCAACCACCAAGATCTCGAGCACAAATGCCATTAATCATCAGTGTGTCTGAGCGATGCTGACCGCAAACTTTGCAAATTGACTTATGATCAGGAACACAAGTTTTGTGATATGTCTTCGGCAAACGTACGAAAATAGGTGCATTAAGAGTCTTACGAATCATATTGCGAATTTCCAGTTTCATGAGAACATCTTGAACCAATACTACTTCAGTTTCACTGAAAAAACACGGCTTGGAATCCTTGGCTCCTCCACCACCGCAGGGGTTGTCACCGATCAAACGCCTAAAAACATTAATAAACATTCCATAAGCATAATTTTCGGGAACTTCAGGTGTTACTTTTCCGGCTTTGCTCATCAATTTGAAATTAAGCCATTTTCCCTTATTCGACATTAGAAATTCCGCTGCTTTCGCCGCTAGGGGCTCAATATCGAGACACAAAGTCGCAATAACAAGAGCACCTCGCTTACTAAATTTTGTTCCAGGAAACAATAGATGTGGAAGCAGCGAGAAAATCAGATAATTGCTCAAATTAAGTGGAATACCGTCATCGACAGCGTCAATAGGAACCACTTTGAGATGAGTCAGAAATTGCCGAATTCTTTTGAAATTCTTATTTTGGCAAATACGGATGAGATCGTAAAGATCTTCACGTTCCAATTCGATATTAATATCGATAATGAGCTTATGAGTAGCTCCTTTACTGATCGCATCTGCAATAATTTCCTGAATTTCTTCAATTTGGTTATATGAATCCGACAGCCATTTCTTAATGGCATCGCTTTGCTGAGAATATTTCGACATTCGCTTCTTAAGAACATCGCATCGCTCTCGGAAGCGTTCATCATATGCAATTGCACTGCAGAGAAATCGCCAGAATTGGCCGAATAGATCCCATTTAGTAATACTAATGGCACCCTTGAGGTCCTGAAGTAGAATTTCAAATGCATCCAATACGAATGGCCAACGACTAATATCTGACTTAATGGATTTCATAAAAGTATGAATCTTAGTCCTATTGATCTGAGCAAACGCACTGATACTGGGTGGAAGCTGCTGATTAGGGCCAATTCCATGAAATTGAAAGATGAGTTTCATAATAAGATCACTAATCATTTCGGATGTAGGTTCATCACCGAGATAAACGAAATCTCCGAGAATTTGATAGCAATCCTGAACTCTTTCATTATTAGAAATAGTAATAATTCGCATGTTGGGCATACTTGTCCGGATAATACCGACCAATGCTTCCCATTCGAGTACACCGTCGATCTTTTTCAGATATTTTTGCTCGCGCTTGACATTCATATACACATCACCCCTATCCAATCCGTGAGGAGGAGAATCAGTATAATGAATGATAAGGAATTCGTGTTCTTTGAATTTCTTTGCAAAGTTAAAAATACAATTAAAAGCAGTTAGTTGAGCCTCGGGACCATCTCCTCCGCCAAGGGCTTTTTGGAAATGGTCTTGAATAGTTTTCATGGCAGAATCAACCGTTCCTTCTTCGTCCATTAGGAATCCTCCCTCAGTTCGACGAGGGGAATAATTGTCATAATCATGATATACAACTGGATGAAATCGAATTTCCTTACCGAATGCAGGCATCAACATAGTAATTACTTGAGGCAAAGCCTCATTAATACCTTTAAGCGCAGTTTCCATAGATCCAGTTGCATCAATAGTACAGAGCACAGACCGAAGGTCGTTACCGACAGGTACAGACCGAAGGTCGTTACCGACAGGTACAGACCGAAGGTCGTTACCGACAGGTACAGACCGAAGGTCGTTACCGACAGGTACAAAACCCGTTGGCGCATCTGCGCCATCTTTTGAAGCTCCTCCTCCTAAACTCATTTTTTTATAAATATATTTTAAATACGTTTTTAACTATATTTTGTTCAGTTTTTCCCCCTTTTAAAACGATGGTAAAACAAGTTCGGTTAAAAAGGGAAAACCAAAAACACGGATAGGAAAAATTCATTTAACGACCTATTTCATCGATTTCAAAAACTGTTTTTTTTACCCTGTTTAACGACCTATTTGATAGATTTGTTTTGAAAGTGTGTTTAACGACCTATTTAATAGATTTGGAAAAGTAAAAAACCGGAAAGATAAATTTGAGAAAATGAAAGATAGAGTTTATTGCTCACCAAACCTCATTTAACGACCTATTTCATCGATTTCAAAAAACTGCTTTTTTTTCCTATGTTTAACGGCCTATTTGATAGATTTTTTTGACCGAAAATTGAGTTTATAAATGAAATATAAAAAATGTGTGAGCTCGCGTTCCATTTCACCAAAATAGATCAATCCGGTTTTGCACTTTTTGGCCATTTTTGTTTTCGGTTTTTCACTCAAAAATCCGGAAGTTTTAGGGTTTTTCATCATTTTTTCGGACAAAAACAGCATTTAAATACCTTTAAAGTGGGGTAAAAATCACATCCTTTTCGGACTTTATTGATGTTTTCCATTTTTTATAAAATTTATTTGTTGTTAATATATCAATATTTCCAATATACAATCATTCGTGGAAAAGAATCACATCCATTGTCAGTTGGAGGGAAAAGAATCACATCCTTTTTCGGGTTTATTGATATATTTGCAATGTGATAAATTTTATTCTTTGTTAAAATAACATTATATTTTTTAAATTATTTTGATGGAAAAGAATCACATCATTTTGCCTCCGAAAATGGAAAAGAATCACATCATTTTCGGATTTCTTGGTCAATTTCATAAATATCATTTTGAAATCTTTGTTAAAATAACATGAAAAACATCTTATAAATTTAGATGGAAAAGAATCACATCATTTTACCAGCTCCAAATTTGGCCAAAAAGTTAGGTTTACTTAGAGAGGGTAGTTTTTCAAAAGTAGGGTCCTCGCGTACACTCTAATTTTTTTTGCGTCAGAGAGAAATATGACACGGATGTGATTCTTTTCCCTTTTCCAATTTTATATAAATTTACTTACTTTAACATAAAAAAATATACATAATATAATGATAATAATAATAATAATACAAAACATAATTTACCATTCATTGATGGGAAAAATTGTATCAGAAACAGTTTTTTTATTGATTGTAAATATAAGTAATAAAATGAAATATATCAATATATATTGTACATATATATAGTGTAAAAATAGAGGGAAGAGAATCACATCCTTTTACACCCAAAATGGACAAGAATCACATCCGTTTTGGTGGTTTTACCAAGGCATTTTTTTCCCATCCTAATGGATCATATATTTATGATGAAACAAAATATGTTGTATTGATTTTTATGATACTTGAAAATAGTCAAAATCTACAGTTTTATTGTTTATGTCATATGTATTACATATACATTACATGTTGGTAATTATTTATAACAGTTATATAAATGGTGAAAATCTGATAAAAAATGTCGGTTGAAATTGGCTGTTTTATACTTAAAAATATAGGAAGTAAGTATATACAATATGCCATCTACTTGCGAGAAATGCAAGAAAAGTTTTAAATGTAAAAAATCATATAATTACCACATTGAAAAGAAAGTTTGTGAAAACAAACCATTTTTTTGCTTAAAATGTAATAATACATATAAAAGAAGAGATACATTAATGAAACATATAAGAATGAAGCATAATTGTGAGAAAACTTGCGAATTAATAGGTGAAAATAATAAAAATAAGATAGAATGTCCGTTTTGCGACAAATTTTTTTTGAATAAAACGAATTTAAAACGTCATATCGCAAAAAATTGTGCAAAAACTAAAGAAGTAATCGGAAAATCGTCGGCTTTAGAGAAATATGAAGGGAATAAACCGGCAGGAATGACGATAATTAATAATGGAGATATGATTAATAACAATGGAAACATTAATAATACAATTAATAACAATAATATTACAAATAATATTAATATTAACATTAATCAATTCGAAAAAGAGGACATAAGTAAGATTCCATTCGAGGATTTCCTCGAAGCCATTAAAAATCCACGCGATATACCGGTAAAATATCTGGAATTGAAACATATCCGGACTTTGGCCAATATGAATATCTGTGTCAAGGATAAGGATATGATATATGTATTCAAGGGAGATCACTGGCAGGAACTGCGTAGTTCAGATGTGTGCCATCTTATGAAAAACGGGGCAATTTATGACATAGATCAATTTATTAGGGAAAATGAAATAGGGAATAGTGATGCGATTAATAAACGATTAGACGAGGTTGAAGGCGAAAGGAAATATGATAATATAATGAATTTACTTATGTCCAAATCCGGGACTCTTATTAACAATTTTAATAAAAATAAGGTTAGAATTGTGTCATATAATACTTTTTTGGAAAATAAAAAGAAAAAAAAAGGAATTAAATAAGAATTTTTCGAAAATATATAAAAAATGATTTTAAAAAATTTAATATTTGAAATCATTTGGTTGAAAATAAAAAAATGAACGAATGTGGCATATGCGAAGAGTCTGCAAATAACAATTTTAAGTGTCCAAATGCGGATATTTACTATTGCAATGATTGTATTAAACAATTTATTGAGAGTTTAAATGAAAAAAAATAATATTACAGGAAAAATTTTATGTCCATGTGGATGCAAAACTCAGGTAAATTGGAAAATTCCGGCAGAAATAGAGGAAGAATATGAAAAATTCATGGATAAACACTATGAATTTAGGGAATCTATAAAATATAAAGCATCTCCAGAGAATATAACATTCTCAGGTTTGATTAATCACATAAATGATATGGTTTTTACACAACATTGTCCAAATTGCAAATTGGCATATACTGATTTTGAAGGATGTGCGTCTCTATCGTGCAACAGTTGTAATGAACAATTTTGCCCATTTTGCAATACACATGGATATCCATATGATATTCATACACATATTGAGCAATGTCAATTTAATATCCTAGATAAGGGAACTACATATATTCCAAATGAAAACCATAAATATATCCATTCTTGTATTATATTTAAGAAATTACTGAAAATATTGCACAAATTACCTAGAAAATTGATTCATAGGCTAATCATACACTTCAAATCTGAATTAGAATCATATAAAATTTATCAAAATAATTTTAATACAAATGGTTTTAAGACCGAAGATGATATGGATCAATTTATTATTGAAATCATGACCAAAAACTTGAATATTAGACATCGTCAAGAAATAATTTCGGATCGCCCAATACATATTTTTGAAAGATATATACCAGATGAAGCCTCTCAATATATAGCTTTATACGCAGATGGAAGAATTGCACCGATCCCACGTATCTTAGTCGAACGTGAAGCTCGTACTAATTTACAAGCTATGCGCGAAGAAGAGGCTGAACGCGAAGCTCGTGCACTGAGAAATTATGTTTATCCACAAAATCGAAGACATCGACAACCAAGGAATATTAAAACTTTGACAAGAGCCAATATATTTAGAGAAAAAGAACCATCTACTTTAAGGAGCCGTATGATGCGCATGAGACTCAAGGCTAAGCTTCAAGATTTTTAATCTTACATATTAGATAAATAGAATGACTAAGCATGAATATTGCAGCCATTAGAAAGAAAATAGATGCAAATAAATAATAATATGATATTTCGTTATAACTTATAATAGAATCAGCTATATACAATATACTACTTATTATATATGCTATTTCGCCTGTTAATTCTATCAATTGACTAGTTTTTACACTAACTTGCAAATTACTCATTATATAATTCTTCTTACATCAATTATTCTTTAACTATATCACAGTGATTGGGTTTTGAACATATGTTTAAATGTATTTAAACATAGATTTTTTATAAAATTGTCCTCTGTAGAGGACCTTCCACCATCATATGGTTAATATTTTTTCATGAACATAATATTTCGTCTAAACATTTATAAACATTTGAACATCTATCCACTATTTCTTTGGGTAAAATGATTTCCTCACTCATATCATACGGATTCTCTACATTTTTCCTCACCCATTGTCTTACAAACTCTTTACTTATTTGATCAGGCTCTAATCCTTTTTTAAATCGTTCATCATAATTGTATTTTATCCAATAACGTGATGAATCCGGTGTATGGAGCTCATCAACCAGACAAATTTTCCCATCTTTATCTTTTCCAAACTCGTATTTTGTATCTACTAGTATCATACCTTTTCTAGCAGCTATATTTTGTCCATGACGAAATAACTCATATGCATATTTTTTACACATATCCCAGTCCTCTTTTGTCATAATTTCTCCATTAATTATATCTTTTTCACTCAAATTCTTATCATGTTCATCCGATTTAGTAGTCGGAGTAAGTAAAATCTCGTCTAACTTCTCATTTTTCAAATATCCTTCTCTGAGAATATGTCCACAAAATATTCTAGCCCCCTTTTCATAATTTTTCCAAATAGATGTATCGGTTGATCCTGTCATATATCCCCTCATTACAAATTCAATCTGAAAAACCTTGCATTTCTTTACAAATAACATTCTACTATCGTAACCTTGAACATCCATTATATGATTTGGAACAAACGAACATTCCTTAAACCACCATTTACTTATTTTATTTAATACAGCCCCTTTATACGGTATTTCACCCAATATCCGGTCAAAACTACTTATTTTATTAGTTGCGAATAGGGCCAATACATCATCTCTAACAGAATATATATCTCTTATTTTACCAGCTTTAACAAATTTAAAATGATTAGGTATTTTTTTAATATATTTTTCATCCTTCACATGTCTTTCCTTATATATTTGTATTAAATCTCCTATTCTTATACAGTTTTTCCTATCATTAAATATTCCTCGAATGATTCCAGAAAATCTATTATCAATTAATCCACATAATTTCAAAACATTCATTATCACTGAATTAGAAGAAATTTCAGTAGAATATACTAAAACTGGTTTAATAGTCATTTCCTCAAAATAATTTCTTTCTGATTCATTTATAATATAACAAATAACATTGGGATTTTTGTCATATTGCTTAATTAATAGTGGATAACCTTCCATATCGGAAATTCTTATATTTACACCAATACCATACATTTTGCATTTGTCATGAAGTATATTGCCATATATTAGGTTTTTACTGGAATTTAATATAATTGGTATTATAAAATCGGTTTGGTTCATTGCTTATATGTATTTCTAAATCTATTTTTAAGCTTTTTTATTCAGAACATAGTTCAACTCCATCACAATCATATCCAGCATACTCTAAATAATCACATGTCAGATCGTCTGAAACAAAATCACTACATGTATCATTTACATCGTCTGAATAGACCATCATAAAATGTAATAGTAAAAAAAATAGTTTTTTTATCATTTTATAAAAATATTAACCTTATCACGGTGGTTGAGTTTTTGACCTATGTTTAAATATATTTAAACATAGATTTTTTATAAAATTATCCTTTATAAAGCACCACGACATAATTAAAG
>JGI10211J14876_10000278_pt1 | contig 21514 bp, 13 predicted proteins | sample Etolagsediment_FD_14876 | JGI IMG/M metagenome (IMG submission 14876)
GGGATAATGTTTAGCTTCGAAGAAAGAAGATGACCTATGGAGGCAGCAGCAATTCCTTTCCCTAATCCGGAAAGAACCCCTCCAGTTACGGTGATATATTTGGTATTAGGCATGGTAATAAAACGTATTGCAAATTCTACCGGTTATTGAAATCAAAGGCATTGCTTGAGGCATGGATTTTTGCCTCTCACTTGGAATAATGGAATATTGGAATATTGATTTTAAGAAAAAATTTCTCATTTATTGAATTCATTGTCAATAAGGGTTTTCTAGTTCACCCTGTTAAATTTTCCCTTCATTTCCACTTAATTCCATTGCTTTTCTTGGATTAACTTTTTAAGCACGCTTTTTTGAATATTTTGAGTCTCTTCCCATCGTTCCAGAATGGGGTGAGGAATGGAAATTTGAGTATACCCGGGTCGAAACAAACAGGTTTCATCCTCTTCATCCCAATCGTACCTATTGGTGCTATCCAAATCGAAAGGGCTTCCCCTAAAACCTCCGGTCAACAAAGATATTCGAGAAAATATGTGGCGATCCTTTACTCCAATGCAGTTAGGGATGGCGTTTGGGCTAATGCACCGGATGATGCTTGGAGGAATTGTATTTTGATACCATAACCCAGTTGAAACAAGATAGGCACCCTCTTTAATCAGATTGAGGGAATGAAGCTGGTAGGGGTTTTTAATAAGCCCATAGAAAGAGCCTTTCTCTACTGTGATGTCCATTTCCGTAAATCTCTGTAAAAAGATAAGCAACTTTTCCATATACGCTATAAAATGGAAAAATTCATCGTGANCCAATTCCATGTTATCTGCAATGTTTGCAAGGAGATTAAAAACCTGCTGAGAAACAGGAGGAATAGGATAAAGCTCAAACAGGGCCTTCAGGCTAAATTCATTCAATTTTTCCATGAATTCAGGAAGGATGGGATAGGTGTTTAGGGAGTGAGCGCCTTTGTGTAATCTTTTAACAACAACCGATGCTGGGACCTTACCAACTGTAACCATGCGCATGGCATCAATAGTCCGGGTTTCGGTTTCGGAAATGGCCTGAGTGAGTTCCGTATCCACCTTTTGAGATATATAGCTTTTACGAAACTCTTGCATAACCTTAAATGTTTGATGATAGATAAACTGTGCTAAAGGCCTCTCAAAGGAAAGATCGGGATCTCTGCTAATTTCATAGTGAATAACCCTGAGGATATCTTCATTATTAAAGCGAAGAACAAGAAAACGCCCGATCTGGAGTGCTTCATTTTTATTTCTTTTCTTTAGATACGCGATAAAGCGCTTGACCAGATTCGAAAAACTGTCTCTCCATTCCCCTTCTTGTCTCAGCTGGTTGTAAGAAACGCCAAACCAATTCAGGCTAATCAGGTCTTTTTCACGGATTCCCACACGTAACTCAAGAAATTTTCGATAGATCTTTTGAAAGGCAGTGAGACTTTGAAAAAGGACCTGCTTTTCCTTTTCTTTAAGATTTGCATTACGTGAGATATAGATAACAATTGCTTCAATTTCGTAGTTATTGATCAGAACTTCACAGGCATGAGATGTAATGACATGATTGATATTTTTTTCTTGGTCCAAAATGATCTGAATGATCGGTTTGATTATGATCAAAAATTCCGGTGTCCTGAGTTTGTGAAAGTTGAGCAATTCAAGGAGTAATTGTGGAGAAACGTGCTTTCTGTATTTTCCTGACGTTTCTGTCAAAATTTTTACGATACACATATCCAAAAAGATAAAGGGGTGGGGAAGAGAGGAGCTCAAGAAAAGGTCATGTAATGTTTGAATGACAGTGAGGGCATACGGTTTTTTTGGAAAAATGATGCCTATGAGGTTCTGCTTACGGTCTTTATTCTCCAGCAGTGGTTTTACTGTTTCCCATTCTTTCTCAAAGCAGGCATAAATGGAGTCAGTGTCCAAATAGGGATGATTATTCGGAGTGAACAGAAAGTCCAGGGAATAGGTTTTAAATGCCCTGATTTGGGAAAGGATAGATTGGTGGATATCTTCTATATCAAAAGGCATACACGATGCCTCCCTATTGAATAATTAAGCCTGAAAAAAATTATGTATTAAAAGAGTATGAAAATCAAGGATTCTATAACGTTTTCGAAGGGTGTTCTTTCTGACAGATTAATCTAAAAAAGGAGGGGAGGTATATAGAGCCTACGGGTCATGCTCACAGGACTCTAAGAAGAAATGTTATCATAGCTTATAAAGCGGGACGTCAGCCGTTCGTGCAGAGCGTGCACAAGATTTTGTATACTGCCTTTCCCCACAGACTTTTCCTGATAAAGCACGTGGCATCTATTTAACCGTAAAGCCCAATTTGTTTTTCCTGGGGCTAGGTATGACGGTGATATCAGATCTATGAAAATTTAGTTCACAATATCATATGTTGTTTATTATCCTTTCAGTATTTTATCGCCTGACATGCATTTCATCCCTTGTGGTTGCATTTTCTCCTTTTGTTCCAAGGTCAAGGCCTTCTTTGGAAAGCTTCAATTGCCTCTGTCTCGCCTTCTTATAACCGTTTGCTTCTCTGACTTTCTCCTCAAGTGATTCGCTTAAGAGTTCACTCAGAGATTTCTCTCTGCCTGGGGCAATTATCTTAGCCTTTTTCAATAATGACTTGGGCAAGGATAACGTTACATTCTGTCTATTCATGGATATACTTCTTTTTAAAAGATCACGTTAATACGCATATTACGTATTAACGTGAAATATCAATAGTAAAATGTTATTAGATGTTTGGTTGTGTAGATGGTCAGAATGTAAACCGGGACATGAGCGTAGAAAATGCACAAATAGGGTAAAAAGGTGGGCTTAAGATGTACCGGCAGAAGAGGAAGATATGATGAATTCAGCTATCTTTTCTGCGCTACTGCCAAAAAGTTCTTCCATTTCAAGCACGTTGAGATACTTGTCATCCCAGGGAAGGTCTGTTTCTTCAACAATGTTTTTAATGTGATGAAATTTTTCACCCAGGGCCTTTACCTTTTTTGAAAGGTCAGCTTCTTTGTTAAATGCAACATTAAGAAGCAGGAGATGATCAATGTTAGGCCCTTTTTTCATTATGGGGATGATAAGGATACTTCTGTTATCAGTTGTGCCTTTTCCAATAAAGACATTTCCTGCCTTAACAATGATTCTCTTGGTTCCTTTCAGCCTTTTGTCTGCGTGCACACGGGAGACAAGCTGAGAAGAACTGCCTGTTTTTTTTACAATTTCAATCATTGAATTTTCAACCGGCTCTCCAGTATACGTAAGGTTACTAATTGTATAAAGGGTTTCACCTTTTATTTCAGAAATAATCTCTTGAAGGTTGGTTAACACAAGAACATTTTTATTTGTAATGTTGCTCACGTCAAATGCATTGCTCTTCAGGCACTCAAACAGCAATCCCTCGATCGGCTTCCATATTCTACTGGTTCCCACTGTCACTGTTTTGGCCTGATGCCTAATCGCATCTATAGGCCGAGCCATATCATTTATAGCCTCTCCGATAGAGCGAAAAAAGATATCAAACATATTGGGGGCTGTTCCGCTAACACCAAAATCAAGCTCAAAGTCAGACACAGGCAGTCGTCCAGAGAGATATTTTAACAGAAGGGTCAGATCAGAGGCGGCATTGAGTTCCATAGCTGTAGTGTATCTCCTATCTTCCATCCTTTTTTTAAAATACGAAAAAAACTTCGCAGTTTTCTCTTGAAAGACCTTCTCGAGTATTGTTTGGTAGATATCAAGACCTTTTTCAATCGAGGCCGAAACATATGAGCCCATCTCTTGCCTGAAATCGAAAAGAAAACGAGACTCCTCATTTATTGCCCTTGCTGCATAATAACCCCAGAGGTGACCCACCAGTGTTGTTATAATAGGGCTGAAACGCTCTTCTATCTCTGGCACATAAAGTAATGAATCTGCATAGGGTGTAAATCGTTCCTCACCCTCAGTTGCGATCACAATGGTTGTAGCCTGATGTGCTTTGAATATGGCTGTATCCTTGATGATATCATTTATAACATCACCCCTGTTGCCGGCTGCACAGATGAAAATAAGAGGCTCTGAAGAGAGGTCAATATGTTTTTTATCTTCAACGACATCTGAAGAGATGGTCTTATAGCAGAGTTCGCTTAATTTTATCCTTATCTCATCTGCAGCTATTTTATTGTAGCCACTCCCAACAATCGCCCAGTATTTTTTTGTAGGTGCAAAGTTATAAGCGGATCGTGCGATCTCTTCCTTGTTTGAGAGAACCTTTTTCATTAAGGAAGGAAGCTTCATGAGTCTTTCAAGCTCCCCGTGGATAAAATCATCATCCCTCATGTTTGTTAATTGTGTCAATTTAAGTCCAAGGATACCCCCTGCTGCAATCTGAGAATAATAGGCCTTGGTGGAGGCAACAGACATCTCAATATCTCTTCCGGTGCTTGTGTATAGAACACCATCTACCTTGAAGGTGATATCTGAATCCCTTCTGTTCACAATAGCCATGGTGTAAGCCCCACGCTGTCTTGCCATATCTACGGCCATATTTGTATCTGTGGTCGTACCAGATTGGGTTATTGCAATAATCAGGGCATCTCTCAGATTCGTTTTTTTTGAGAGGCTCCCACTAAACTCTGAAGCTTTACAAGGAGCAACTTGGATGTTGCTGTTGGCAAGGTAATAATTGAGTAGCTCCGCACACCCACAGGCAGCAACTCCCGCAGTTCCTTGGCCTATAAACAATATGTTTTGTATCCTGTTTTGTTGAAAGGCGTTCACTAACGCAGGTGGGATATAATCATCATCCACGATTATTAGTGAATGTCTTTTCCCATGTTTTTGCGATATTCTCCATTTGTTTTGAACTGTTTTTTCCACTGATTCGGGAGATTCAGAGATCTCTTTAAAGAAGTAGTGGGGAAAATTCTGGCGATCAATATCCCGTGATGTAATCTCGGTCTGTTTTATATCATGAGCTGTAAGTTGAATGGGGCTGCCGTCATAATACATTGCATTGATACCGGCAAGTCCGCCGAATGATTCCTGATCTAAAATGAATATCTGTCCTTGATTTTTGCCTTCCACTTCATTTACATTTTTTTCACCTTCCATTTTGATATAGCGGGAAGTCTCTTCCACAAGGCCATAGACCTCTGAGGCAGTGAGATAGCATTCTTTACACAAACCGACAAAAATCGTCTGTCCGCTGCCTCTCTGGGCCAGAAAAATTTTCCCTGGTGCAATGTCAGTGTGCATAGCTATGGCGTGAGAGCCTGTAAAATCATTTACAGCTAATCGGAATGATTCATCAATAGGGTGGCCCCTGTCATAATATTTTTGTATCTGAAGAGGTATGATTTTTGTATCTGTAGTGATCTCATCAGGGATGAGTTGTTTCGTTTCTTTTTCATATTCCTCTTTTAGAATGAAATAGTTATCAATATCACCGTTCAGGCATGCGTGAATAATCCCTGTGCTATCGCTCGATTCATGGGGTTTATTATTGCGGATAGTGATATTATCAACCGGATGACAGTTGGGTTCGCTGATCTCCCCTACAGAGGCCCAGCGTGTGTGGGCAACAATAGTTTGATACCTAATAGGAAGGGTAATAAATAATTGAAAAATACTGTCATCCTGAATCTGTTTCCGTAGGAATTTTACATTATCCCCTAAATGCCCAATCTGGGCAGCAATCTTATACGTAAAAATGACAGCTATGTTGTTTCCGCTCCTGTTAACAGTAATACGCCTATTTAAAAGGATTCTCTCTTTTTGCCGGGTTGAAAGTTCATCCAGTAATGATTTTTTTGTTAATTCTTTTTCGAACTCGAAATAGTCGTTTTTCTTTAAAATAGTAATAATAGAAATGCCTGCTGAGTCTCTGCCCCTCACTTCTAATCGGTCTACATTATTAAAGAGGGTGTTCATTGATTTAAGGTGTGTAAAGGCCGGGCAAGGTAAATCTTTATTTGTAAAAGCAGATAGCTCCTCTATCTTTTCTAAATTCTTAAGTATCTCTTCTTTGAGAGACCAATGAACATCCTTTAGCAGTTGTATCCTCTTGATGATGATCTCATTTTCTTTAAAGGAAAGAATGTTCAATCTTTGATGGTACTCATTTTCTTCTCCGTTAATTACCTTTTCTAAAGCAAGGGACACTTTCTTAAGTTTTTCTCTGGCGAAGACCTCACGAAAAATGGTGTACAGAGAGGATGTAAGTTTTATAGTACCGACATGATCATGTAACTCTTTGAGAAAAGCTTCCCCGCAGAGATACTTGTCCGTAAGGTCTGCCTTTTCTCTATGTATCTTTTTATAGGTATGTCCCTTTAGTGAAAGAATCATGGATTCTATTTGTCCTAAAGAGATTTTAGGTGTGGCAACTTTTTCTTTTTTAAAGGCAACGATACCGGTAAGCCCACAATTACATTGGTTNTCTTGAATTGGGAAGAAAACAATGGCATCGGGTGAGATGTTTTTTATGCTCTTTCCAAAATAAATTTTNAGCGACAAAATTTTTATTAAAAAGGTTGATATTTTTTCTAGAAAAGCCATTTTTTTCATAAGGGTTCTCGCGCGGTGTATTCTCTTGATTTCAACATTATATAGCAATAATGGCCATTTAAAAAGATTGAAAATCGCTGTTTTTTGTTTCATGGTCAAAGAGAAAGATCATGGAGTAATTTCGTATGGAGAGCTAAACCAAGATTGTCGAATAAGGATATTTATGTGGAATACATCAATGCTATGAGCAGCACGATAAAAGGGATACGAGTTATAAAAAATTGTTAAGGTTTTCATGTTATATAAGTCTTCTTAGTCACTTATATTTTCAATCTCAATACCACGTTGGTTTATCTTGTCTGCGTTTTCCAGAACCTTTTTGGCAGCGGCCTTATCGATCACATAAATCATGGTACCCCCTTGTCGAGAAAATATTTGCCCGTAGGATATGGGTACTAACGATGTGGAATCATATAAAAGGGATTCTGCCACAGGCTCTACCTTACGCTCTCCATTGGCCAAAAGAAGCACTGTTTTTGCATCGTAAACGAGCTCAACCCCCATGGAGATGGCATACCAGGGGCTTTGCTCTTTACTTGAAAAGTGTCCGTCTTTCACGGCATTTGCCACGGTATTTTCATCAAGCTTCACTAAAAGCATCTTGTTTCCCTCAAATGGGATGCCTGACTCATGAAAGGCAACATGACCACGCCCACCAACACCTATCACCTGGAGGTCAATCCCTCCATTTCCATTAATTTTTTCCCAGTATGCATCTAATATCTCTTTTCGAATCCAGGCAAGATATTCAGATTGAGCGTTGGTTTTGATTGCAATAGCCTTTCCTTTATCAGCCCCCTGCTCCTCCCAATCATTGGGGTTGGCATTGAGCTCGTCGAGAAGACGTTCCTGATCAATGAGCGTGCCCCAGGGCACATTCGTTTCCTTGAATTTTTTTTTAAGGAAGCCGAAAAGTTCCTGCACCATAAAAAAGCCATAACTTTCAGGATGCAGTGCACGCTGCTGGGCATTTTCTCCGGGGAGGCCCACATATTCATCGAGATTAAAACTTGTAATTTTCGTACAGTCAAATTCCCCTGCATTCGCTAACGTGGCAAAGCGTTTATAAAGGCCAGTGGGTGTATTACCGGTAGCGAGGCCAAGAACATAAGCATCCTTATCGTGTAATGTGTTTTGTATGTCTTTTACCACTATTTGGGCAGCAACCTCACTCATATGATCAAAATCTCTGGTCACAATTACCTTAAAAGGCATGGCAGTGCCTCCTGTCTGGATTTTTTTAACAAAGTTTTTTTCGGACCACATCAACAATTTGCCTGCAGTATTTCTCAGTCTCCTCATCAGTAGGTCCCTCAACCATCACACGGCACATATTCTGCGTTCCTGAGTAGCGAACAAGGACCCTTCCCTTATCACCCAATTCCCCTTCAACACCTTTAATAACTTGACGTATCTCAGGAATGGTGGAGAGCTCCGGTTTGCTCTTCACGTCAATATTAATGAGTTTTTGGGGAAATACCTTCATCACATGAGCAAGTTCAGATAAGGGCCTTTGAGCCTTTTTCATGGCAGCAAGTACCTGCAACGCAGTAATAATACCATCACCTGTGGTATGATGGTCTAAAAAAATTATATGACCTGAGTCTTCACCGCCAATAATGGATCCCTTTGCTTGCATCTCTTCCAATACATATCTGTCGCCGACCTGAGTTGCTTCCTGTTCGATACCAAGTTCTTTTAATGCAATACCAAAGCCGATATTACTCATGACGGTGCATACAACCAGATTATTCTTCAGTGCACCTTCCTTTTTCATCTCCTTAGCACAAATGGCCATGATTTGATCCCCTGTGAGTACAACTCCCTTCTCATCAACGGCAATACAGCGATCGCCATCTCCGTCAAAGGCAAATCCTACATCTGCTTTTGCTTTAATTACTTCTTCTGCAAGAGTTTCCGGGTATTGAGATCCACACTGGGCATTGATATTTTCTCCATTGGGTTCATCAAAAAGAGAGGTGACATCGGCTCCTAACTCAAAAAAGGTATCAGGCGCTACCCTATAGGTAGCTCCATGGGCACAGTCCAGAATTACCTTTGTTCCTTCCAGGGTATGCTCTTTGGGAAAGGTGTTTTTTAAAAACACGATGTATCGACCTCTTGCATCATCTATCCGAGATGCCTTGCCCAATTCACTATGGGATGGATGCAGCGTATGCATTTTATTAGAGAATATCAATTTTTCTATCTCAAACTCCTTTTCATCAGGGAGCTTGAGACCTTCGTGAGAGAATATTTTGATACCATTGTCCTGAAATGGGTTGTGAGAGGCAGATATAACAATACCAGCATCGGCCCTCATGCTATTGGTTGTAAAGGCAATGCCCGGTGTGGGTAAGGGGCCTACCAAAAGAGCATTGACCCCCATAGAACAGATGCCAGACACCAGCGCATTTTCGAGCATGTATCCAGAGATACGGGTATCTTTCCCTATAATGATCCTTGGGGTGTGACCTTTGCGTTTGAACAAGTGAGCAGTGGCCCTGCCAATGTTTAAGGCCATCTCTGCAGTCATGGGGTATTCATTGGCCACACCTCTTACACCATCAGTGCCGAACAGTTCTCCCATTGTTTCCCTCCTTTAAAATAATGGTTTTGTTAGAGTGCCATTGGATTCCTTTAGCATAGATTTGCACGCTAAAGGGGGTACGTATCTTTCTGGCAAGTGAAGGTGGCTTTATATATAAGCTTCATTTTATTGTCAAGGATCTCAACGCTGAATTTATGGTCTGTGCCATTAAGCATTGTTTTGAAGGCTTGATACCTGGAACTTTGAACCAATTACTAATTGATATGTTGCTCGAATTTTCTTGTTACTCTTTGTTCTTTGATATTATTTTCTGTATCAATAATGCCAACTTTTTTGAGTCATGCCGCACAATACTGCCAGCAATATCGAGCATATTGGATGCATAAATTGTTCGATTTCCCCAACACTCATTAATCTCATCAATTTCAACAAACTCCGCTTTTTGTTCCATATATTGCTTCAGAAGTTTTTTTTCAGGTTTTTCTGCATTATATATTATTCCGTCAACTTGCCGCTCAATAGATTCCTCAAGTTTTCTAATAAAATCAAGACCAGAGAAATTATGGGTTTCACCGAACTTAGTCATGATATTGATAATATATAAGATCTTTGCACTCGTCTCCTGGAGCGCTTCTTTAACGCCAGGAACAATAAGGTTTGGAATAATGCTTGTAAACAGGTCACCAGGCCCAATAATAACATAGTCCGCGCTGTTGACCGCCTTAATTACCGGGGGGTAGACTGAAATCGAATCACTGTGGTGAGGAACAAGAAAGACATTACGGATTTTTTCACGTTGTGTACCTCGGGGTATGTCAATTGCTGTTTCTCCATAAATATGGCTTCCATCTGTAAGCTCAGCAACGAGCGTTGCCTTATCAATGGTAACGGGTAAAATCGTTCCCTTATCGTCTAGAATTTCAGCAAGCGCCCGGACACCTGTAGGAAAGCTGCCCGTATANTGTGAAAGCATTGTAAGGAGCATGTTGCCTGCATTGTGCCCCTGGAGACGTCTGTCTTTGGTAAACCGTTTCAGGAAAAGTATTCGTGCAATATCGTGATGTGGCGAAAGCGCAAGAATGCATTTCAACACATCACCAGGAGGCAGGATTCCGAGTTCATCTCGTAACCTGCCAGTGCTCCCACCGCTATCAACCATTGAAACCACTGCAGTAACCTTAATTCCATCCAGATCTCTCAAGCCGGAGAGGAGTGCGAATTGACCACTTCCGCCGCCAATTGTTACAAGTGACTGCCCCTTATTTTTCATGCTAACATCCTTTTTTATACCTTAAAAGCCTAGCCACGTGGTGCGCGTCTATCACTTTTTATATCTGAATTTGTTCAGAATCGCAATCCTTTTGAAAAGCGCTTTCTTTGTGAAATAGTCATTTTTTATTTAGGAGAAATTTTCTGGCTTGCTTTTCTCTTGACTTTTTTGGCAGGTTTTTAAAAAATCTGTCAAAAGCTCATTTTCCACAGCGACAGGGATGCCACAAAATTGGACTCGTAGTAAAACGAGTCTACCTCCTTGAGGTGAATAAGGACACTTTTATGCAAATGAAGTCATGAACATTCTTTACGGAGCATACACTCTCCTTACCAGCAGCCTGTTTCTGTCTTGTCTTCCGCCGTTTTGGGTGTATACACGCCTGAGAGGACGTCACGGCGAATACTTAAAAGAACGCTTAGGGCATATACCCCCAAAACTTGTGCAAACCCTTTCAGGGTCGCCCCGTATTTGGATTCATGCCGTTTCCCTTGGGGAGGTTAAGGTGGCGGACTCTATTATTAACGCTCTCAGACAGCTCCTGCCAGCCTGTTCAGTCATTGTTTCAACAACCACAAGACATGGCCGTGAACTCGCAGCAGAGACCTTCGGAGACGATATCCCTGTTGTGTATGCACCAGCAGATTTTATTGGCTCAGTACGCAAAGCGCTTTTCTGTGTGCATCCTGATATTCTGGTTTTTTTGGAGACTGAACTATGGCCTGCATGGATTACTGAAGCGCATCGGATGGGGATCAAGACCGCACTGATCAATGGTCGAATATCTATGAGATCAATTGGGGTGTATCTCAAGGTTCGGCCCTTTTTCCGCGAGGTCTTAAGAAATGTAGATGCCTTCAGCATGATTTCAGAAAAAGACAGTTCTCACATCAGGGCAATGGGGGCTGATCCGAGTAAAATTGAGGTACATGGAAATGCCAAGTATGATCTCCTTGTGAGTCTTGCAGACCCTGCAATGGCGACGCAAATGCAGAAGATCTTGAATCTTAAACCCACATCCCCGGTCTTTGTTGCAGGAAGCACACGGGGGGGCGAGGAAGCCATGGTGCTCAATGCCTATGAAAGAATTGTGAAAGAATTTCCCGACACAGTTCTGATCATAGCACCCAGGCATATAGAGCGAACAGCCGAGATTAGAGCACTACTTGAAAGATGGGGCTTTCGGTATCAGCTCCGGAGCGAAATCGATGGTGGTGCAGCAAAGCGCACAGAACCGGTCGTTATCATTAACACCTTCGGAGAACTCTTTAAACTTTATAGTATTGGAACTGTCGTGTTTTGTGGAGCAAGCCTTGTTCCATTGGGCGGACAGAATCCCCTGGAGGCAGCAGTGTGGGGGAAGGTCGTCTTTTATGGATGCTCCATGGAGAATTTCCTGGATGCAAAGACACTGTTAGAGGAAGTCGGTGCAGGTATAGCTGTTTCGAGTTCCGAAATATTGGCCAAAAAGGCTCTCTGGTTTCTCAGACATCCTGATTCCTTGAAGGATTTAGGTGCTCGAGCACGGGAAGCCGTTATACGGAATCAAAACGCTTCAGATAAACATGCCAAGGTGATAACGGGATTGATTTAACGAGTTTTGACTCAAGCCAGACTGCATGTGTGTTTCTTCGTGTAGATAGCAACAGTTTGAGATTTCTTGATATTTGAGGCTCAATTATGGTTTCTGGATGTTTATTCTTGAGAATTGGATAAACAGTATGGATCAATAGTAGTTGGGGCTATTTATTATCCCCAGCGTCCCATAAACAGAAATTTTTCAGGATGGTCAAGCCTGGAGGCCCACTCTTTTCTGGATGAAACTGCACTGCAAGCAGGTTTCTTTTGCTTATTACACTGGCAAAGGTAATCCCATAATGAGTTGTGCCAATGATTGTCTCTATGTCTCTGGGGGCTGGAAAATAGCTGTGAACAAAATAAAACTCGCTTTCTGGGCCAACACCTTTAAAGAGCGGGTGAAGCCTTTTTAATTTTATGTGATTCCACCCCATATGGGGTACCTTAAGGTTTTCGCCATCATCTGAGAGGAGTGGCATAGGAAATCGTTTTACCGTGCCTGAAAGCAATCCAAGACAGGTTGTCTGGTTTTCCTCACTCTCTTCCAGAATTATCTGGGTTCCCAGGCAAATCCCTAAAAATGGTTTTCCATTTTTAAAGATAGTGGATAGTGTTTGATCAAGTCCCGTTCTTTTTAAATCCTGCATTGCCTGTCCTGCAGAGCCAACGCCTGGGAAGATAACCCTATCAGCATCTACTATTTCCTTTGCCTTGTGGGTAATTCGGCATTCAAATCCGAGATGGCGTATGGCTCGGGCAACACTTGTAAGATTTCCGGCCTTATAATCAATAATGGCAATCATAGGCCTTACTCCCATTCTATTGTGCTCGGCGGCTTTGAACTGATATCATAGGTTACCCTATTAACACCCCTGACCTCATTGATAATCCGGTTTGAAATCCTGCCCAGCAGTGCATTGGGAAGTCTGGCCCAATCTGCAGTCATAGCATCAAGGCTCGTTACAGCCCTGATAACAACAATATGTTCATAGGTCCTCTTATCTCCCATAACCCCAACACTTTTGAGTGGTAAAAGTATGGCAAAGGATTGCCATAGTTTTTTGTAATGATTGTTTTTTTTAATTTCCGTTATCAAAATATCATCTGCCTGTCGCACTATTGACAGACGCCTCGGCGTTACTTCCCCAATAATTCGTACCGCGAGCCCGGGACCTGGGAAGGGATGTCGAAGTATCATGTCATCATGCAGCCCAAGCTCTTTTCCCAAAAGTCTGACTTCGTCTTTGAAGAGATGTTTAAGTGGTTCAATAAGGTTAAGACGCATCTTTTTTGGAAGCCCTCCGACATTATGATGGGATTTGATAACTGCTGATGGCCCTCCAAAGGCAGACCTGGATTCAATGAGGTCTGGATAGAGGGTTCCCTGTGCGAGAAAGCCAACACCCTTGATCTTTAAGGCCTCATCTTCAAATACCCTAATGAAGGTTCTGCCTATTATCCGCCTTTTCCTTTCAGGGTCCACAACACCTCTCAAGGGCTCAAGAAACCTTTTTCCGGCGTTGACAAATCTAAGATTAATCTCAAAATGGCGTTTGAATAAATATTTAACCCTTTCTCCCTCATTTTTTCTTAAAAGGCCGTTGTCTACAAAGATGCAGGTCAGCTGTTTGCCAATAGCCCTGTTGAGAAGAACAGCCGCAACTGAGGAATCTACACCACCGCTTAATCCCAGAATGACCTTTTTCTCTCCAACGTCTCTTTTTATCTCATCTGCCGTTTTTTTGATAAAGGATTTCATTGTCCATGTCTTTTTGCAACTACATACCTTGAAAAGAAAGTTTTTGAGCATTCTCTTTCCCTCAGGTGTATGGATGACCTCCGGGTGGAATTGCAGACCATACAGTTTGTCTTGGCTGTTTTCAACGGCTGCTATTTTGGTATTTTCTGTGGAGGCCGTTACCTTAAATCCGTCTGGCAAATGAGATATAGAATCCCCATGGCTCATCCAGCAGGGTGTTATCGAATTAGTTCCATAAAAAATAGTTTTTTGGTCATATACATGGAGCTCAGCAAGGCCATATTCTTTTTTTCGGGTACTATCGACCTTACCACCCAAACTCCCTACCATATACTGCATGCCGTAACATATACCAAGCACGGGGATATTTAGATTGAAGATCTGTGGGTCTACCTTGGGACTGTTTTTTTCATATATACTTGCCGGTCCTCCTGAAAGTATTATGCCTTCAGGTGCCAAGGAGCTAATGTTCGATAATTCTATGTCTGGAGGCTCTATCTGACAGTAAACGCGTTGCTCTCTCACCCTCCTGGCAATGAGCTGGTTGTATTGGGAGCCGAAGTCAATAATTAAGATCATTTATCACATCACCTTTTTTTGAAGCATTATTCTGAAAAAGTTTATAATAAGGAGAAAAATTTTTTATTCAAGATTTAGGAATGAAAGATATTTCGTTCCCTTTTTATTGCCCTTGATCCCACCACTCTTTCCGAGTCATAGGCCAACGCGTTATCATAATATACGGATATAACCTAGGTGGCAGAAAAAGACATAGACGTTAAATTCCATGGCTGAATATGAATTATTGTATGGTTTCCCTACTGACTTTCTTTACAAATTGTTCTACTTTGTCTTCAAAAGATACCTCAAAGCCACCATGGTAGATGCTTTGAGTAGCAATTTCTGTGGAAACCATAGCCACTCTATATTTAAGAGGAAGGTTCTTTACTCGATCTCTGAATATTTTTCGCTCTCTGATAAAGTCAGGGAAATGAAGAAGAAGCATTTTGGTATACGGAGGTTTCCCGATCTTTTCCGGGTTTGCGAGTAGGTATCTATAAATGGTATCTGTTAGCTCATTAATTTTATGGCTGATTTCATTGCTAATGTCTGTATATAAATTTTTGTCCTGAGATTGGGTATACCTCTGAAAGATCAGTTCGGATTCATCTACTGCTCGTTTCTCCAAGATCTTTAGTACATCCTTCACATAGTTAGCTTTATATCGCAGGAATTCCTTGTCTTTCATTAATAACCCTCCAATGATCTCGTAGGAGGAACAAATTACACCACATTTGTTTGCTGAGGCGTCTTTGAGTATTATAATGCCCTTCTTTTGTATCCTGTCTCTCGCCTTAGGAGAAATAAAGGAGTTGGCACCTTCTATTATTGCTCTGGTAGTTGGATTATGATTATTGTCAAAGAGTTTTTCCCAGTTACCGATATGGATGGTTTCGGGACGTCCTCCACACGGTATAAAGACATCTGTATAATGAGAAAATATGAGATTTTCAAACTGTGCATGAAACTCATCTGATGATACCCACTCTTCCTTCATGACGTCATTGTCTCTTGTAGCCCTTTTAAAGAGATCGACCAAGCCTTCTCTCTTTTGCTCACGAGAGTAAAGGATAAAACCAGCCTCGTTGAGGCGACCCAGTGAGAATTTCTCGATGTCATATTTATGAATCAGACTGCCAAGTTCTTCCTTATCGATACCGCTCGGATCATAGATAATCCCAGAAGCATCAGTGATGGAAGTGATTTGGACTGATGGACATTGGGCCAGCAGCAGTTTTATCTCGTTTCCCGCAACATCCCCATTAGGCCCCCCCGTGATCTTCACGCTGAAGGGGTCTGAGCGGGCATTAATTCCAAGTTCCTTCAGTGCCCGCTCTACAAATTTCAGTACACCGAGAGAGGTGACGCCGTATGTCTTGTGGTTGATTCCAATTTTCTTACTGGAGATAATGCCGCCCCCAAGAATGTATCCCCGTTTTCTGGCGCGTTCCGCCATGTATTCAATCATAGAATCGTGCATGTTCTCATCGGGCCCCACCTCGATGGGCTCGTCTTCCCCATAGTAGTCGACTACCTTGTGATCTATAGGTTTCCCGTCGTGAGTAACAAATATGTCGAGAAATGCATTTATAATTCCCCTCTGAAGGTTATAAAGGCGATTGACTACCCTGTCGTACTCTTTCAAATCATAGGCCCGCATGACAACCACTAGTTTCGATCCTCCTTGATAGATATCCTTATTTTTCAAATGCTGGGTGTGAGCGAGAACCATTGCTTCTTTGAAAATAGTATCCATGGTTGAAATAAAGTCATCTTTGTTTCTTGAGATGACGGTCCGAAATCCTCCTCGAGCAATGTCTGAGAATCCGAAATGATAACCGGATCCAAAGCGGTGGTAGAAGAATGTTATGCGGAAGGGAAGATCAGGAGGCAGATTGGTTCTGATTTCCTGAGGTAAATGCTCCATATAATGGGGATCCAGCCTGAATGAAAGGGCTTTTTTGTATGTAACGAAAAAGTTTGTCTTAAGCGTATATTGGATAAAAAGAAGCGCAACACCAAACATTATCCTTCTGGTTTCATCCAAGATAACATGGCCTGTGTTATATTCGTCAATTGTGGACTGTAGTTTCTGGTATTCCTTCTCAAGGAGTTCTTTATCTACACGTTTTTCAGGATCGGGATTAAATTTTTTATCAAACAGTTGTAGTATTTCCCTGGTGAGCTGGAGATGGCTAAAAAAGGCATCTTGAGTCTCCTCCCAATCGAATCGATAGGGGGAGCTATGCGCTATGTTTGTGTGAACGAATGTAGTGATCGCGCTTAAAAGGCTGCCCTCTGGACCTGTTAGTACGTTACCGGTCACCAGTTCATAGTATGTCCTGTCATGTATGTTAATAACCTTCGTATTATAAAGCTCGGATTGTAATGAGGAGAAGATTGGCATGTCTTTATGTATAGGTTTCCCGTCCCGAGTAGTAATATATGCCGATAAAATCGTAACATTCTGCTCGGCATCTTTTACTTCTAAAATATAGTTTCTTTGGGTGGCAATATTAAGCCGGTAAAATATTTCAATGACCTTTCCCAGATATCCCTTAAAAAGCGGATTGATAACTGAAAAAACGAGTCTTGTCTCTTCCCGGCCTTCTTCGTTTTGTGTGGGCTCAACATCCAGAAAGATACCACCCTGGCGGATTGCAGACTGGAAAAGCCACATTGCCCTGGCAACTCTGAGGGCAGGGGATAGCATGACATAGTCTCGATTGTTCTCTAAGAAGCATTGGAGAATTGTGTCAAATTCTCGAAAGTTAAATTTGGGGTAATGTTCCTGAATATTTTTACGAATACGCCCCTTACCTCGAAAAAAGTATATTGGTTCTGATTTTTCTTTGGTGGTGAGAAAATGGAATTTCTGGATCTCCAGCTCGCTTTCCTGTCCAGGAAGGTATGCATTGGAATGGATCATCTCCGCATAGATGATCACTTTGTCCTCAATAGAGTCTAAGGTTTTAAAGAGGGTTCCCGGCTTGTTGAGAATAGCAATAATAAGTTTTTCATCGGTATCCTTCAAAACAAGTTGGTGATTTTCCCCCAGTGTGTGCAGATTCATGCAAAGGTTTAAAAGGGCATCTTTTTCAGGGCCAAATGTGATAATAAAATATGGATGCATGTGCTTTAAAAGCCAGCTTAGGTTAAAGAGAGCACTTTTTTTACTCCTTCCTATTTCCCTGGATAATTTGTTGACTGTCTTCTTAGGGTCGATATACATTCTATCCCCCTATTTTCCATTGAAATTGTTAAGTCTGCTTATTTAGATATAAGCACCATGAGATTTCATGAATATATTATAGCATATCAGACATTTGATATATAAATCCAACAATAAGATGATCTATTAAATTAAAAAATCGCTCGTTTTTTGACCATGATAACAGGATGCCATGACCTGTTGACCTTTCCTTGAGACGTTGCTCTCTGATTATTGCTGATTAAAGCATACATGTTTAAGCATACATTGACATTACACTCTTTTTTATTTAACGTTCAAAAATGTATTCTCTTTTTCCATCCTTCAATCCTGTCGATATGACTTGTAAATCAGCTACGAGATAATGTAGGCCACTGTTAATAACCATATGAAAAAAATTATCAATATATATATCTTTAAGGAGATGGTTCCCACTTTTATAACCAGCCTTATTTTGTTTACCTTTATTGTGCTTGCGGGCAGAGTATTAAAACTAACCGAATGGATGGTGAATCATGGAACAGATATTTCACAAGTTCTGCTCATAATCGTGTATACTATTCCCTATGTTCTTTTTTTTACGTTACCTATGGCCACCCTTTTGGCCTCTCTCGTTGCATTCTCGAGGCTTAATGAGGACAATGAAATACTTGCCTTAAAGTCATCAGGAATCAGCCTCTATCAGATACTACCTCCAGTAGTCACCTTTTCTATTATCAGCTATGTTTTGGCCTCCTTTATAGCAATCTATCTCTTTCCTATTGGCAATCATTCTATGGCAAGGCTCCTTTTTGAGATAGCCCAATCGAGTACAAGCATTGGAATCAAGCAGGGTGTATTCAATGACAACATTCCCAATATAGTGCTCTATGCCAATCATATATCTGCCCATGACCACACAATGGAAGGGGTCTTTATATTTGATGAGCGGGATCCGAGCATTTCTAACACTATTATTGCCCGGAAAGGGAGAATAATGTCTGATCCAAACAAAATGTCCATCAATTTACATCTAATTGATGGGTCTAGTTTTATGGTAAGCAAGAATTTAGATTCATCGAAAAGACTGCGATTTCAATCCTATGATTTACGAATAGAGCTTGAAGATATAATGAGTAAATTCTCTTCACGGTTGAAGGGTGAAAAGGAGATGTCCATCTCTGAACTCAGGAGTCAACTCAAGAAAGTAAAAAAAGCAACCGTGAGACACAATATCTTGGCCATAGCATTGCAACGGAAATTCTCCATTCCCTTTGCGTGCTTGCTTTTGGGCCTTATTGGTTTCCCTCTTGGGTTAATGATGAGGGCAAAAAGAAGATCGTGGGGGATTGCCTTGAGTATTGTGATTTTTGTCGTGTACTATATTCTGCTATCAGCAGCGGATAGCTTAGGAGAAACAGGCAAATTAAACCCTGTTATAGCTATGTGGACACCGAACATGGTTTTGGGGACTGCCACATTTATCCTGTTCTGGCGGGCAACACGGGAAACATAGGTACTTGTAAGATCTTTACATAGGAGGCTCACCAACGAGCGGATCCACTACATCTGCACTCATCATATCACAACATGGCCACTCTCCAGGAGTATCTGCGTTGCTTTTTTGAGGGTGTCTTCTCTTACCAGAAGGTAGTCAGTATCATAGGTTGATATGGCAAAGATACTTATGCCTGCCTCACTGAGCGGCATCGTGAGAGAAGCCAGACTACCAGTAAGGTCGAAATCAAGAGGTCCAATAACCTTTAAACAACGCCATCCGGTTTCAACTTTCCAATCTGCCGGCACAATTTCTTCAGATAGGACAACAGAAAGCTCATCACTGGTTCGCGTGATGGACCAAAATGGAGACAGAGAAAGAAAGGTGGGAATTGGCTCATCTGGAAAGAGACGGCAGATTGCAAACCGTTGTGGCAGAATAGTAAGGGATAGACTTTTCACATCCACTTCATTTGCTGGTGAGAGGATTTAGGCGAACATGTCATTCGAGATTGTTCCGTCTGCGACCTTGACGACCGGTCCGATCATTGAAACAGAGAAGTCGTTAGAGACGGTGATCTCAATTGTACCTCCTGGCATGCTCACAGCTATGTGAGAGTCGCAGAAACCTAACTTATAGGCAACGGCTGCTGCAGCACTGCTACTACTTCCTGAAGCCAGAGTATACCCTGCGCCTCTCTCCCAGATCTCGATTTTGATGTTTTTCCGATCACAAATTTTCATAAACTGGACGTTCGTGCGATTTAGAAAGCGAGGATCTTTTTCGATAAGAGGTCCCCATTTTTTGGCTTCTTCTGCACTGATCTCATCACGAAGAATAACGCAGTGTGGATTCCCAATAGTGGCTGCACAAAAATTAAGCTCCTGACCATTTACAACAATTATCTCGTCGAGAACCTCTCGAGGAGGTCCCGCAACAGGTATCTTGCGACTGTCAAAACTGACTCTACCCATGTCAACAGTGACATTTTTGCCTCCTTTGTGTACGTGGGATATGACCTTGCCTCCTGCAGTTATTATTATAAATGGCGTCTCTTGAACCAATCCTTTATCCAAGAGATATCGGGAGAAAATTCGTAAACCGTTTCCGCTTTTTTCTGCCTCGCTGCCATCAGGATTAAATATGCGTAAGACAAAATCACCTTGCGGGGATATAAATGGCCCAAAAAGAATACCATCAGAGCCAATGCCATAATTGCGATGACAAATCGATCGAATCTGGCGGGAGGTTAGCTCATCGCCAACATCTGCAGGATCTAACACGATATAATCGTTTCCAAGCGCATGATATTTAAAGAATTTCATGTGTATAGTTTGCCTTTTAAGCTCCATCTGATGAACATGCTCGCCTGCCATGAGTAATGCTTACAATACCACGTCTATATTGAGCTGCAGTTGGTCTCTCGTCGCTCATAGATGAAATTGCCGTATATCCCTTGTTGAAGAATCTGGAAGAGTCAATTGACTGAGCGCACAATGTGACTCCTCGTATAGTATAGAAAGTTTGGGACGGCTGATAACAAGAATATTAAGGGGTTATTTGCTTTATTTCTTCAAACTCACCTGTCTGTTTGTTTTTTCTAACATTATCCCAATGAAAACACTTGCCGTTCATGGAAATATAAACCCCATCCGGTAAAGCTTGGACAAATGCCAAGGAACTTCCTAAATTGAATAATCCATCAGAACTCCCAAACTTGTATGGCACCATTGCACCTGTTAATATAATTGTTTTGTCTTTTATAGCATTGCCGAGAACTTTGGCAGTTTCTACCATTGTATCAGTGCCATGGGTAATAAGTATTTTATTTTCTTTTATTTTTTTGCAGTTTTCAAGGATATTGTTTCTATCAGCGTCGGTCATACATAAACTATCGACCATCATCAAAGCACTAATATCAACTTGTAGCTTACAACGACCCAGACTTAGCATTTCAGGTAGATGAGTGTCTTTGAAAAAGAGCTCTCCCTTAAGTTCATTGTATTCTTTATCGAAAGTACCACCTGTGACAAAAATTTTTATTCTCATGACCTTTTTGTAATATGGTAATGGCAATAAACACAATGCCCATGAGCCATCCCACATTTCGTTTGCAATTTATACCTCATTGAAGATGAGCTGCAGTGCGGAATTGGTAACGAGCATTCACTCTGAACGAAACCGGACTCCATGCTCAGAGACCACTGTTCAAGAATGTCTGAATTTGCTCAAGGCTCATTTCTCCTAAACCCAGTTCATTTACCCCTCTGCCTTGAGCCCAATAATCAACGCAGTTGATAGCTCCAGCGAGATTGACGATAGCATCCGAGATCGGCGTAGGGATGTCGAAGAGTTGTCCCAGCGTAGAAAGAAGCACGAGGCCGTATGGCACGTCCTCGGTAACAAAACGGTCTTGCATAGATGCAGGGCCTTTCATCTGGATACCCGCTTCTATGCTGTCTACGCCGAAAGCCGCATCCATCGATGTGTTGAGAATACGGTTATGGCATTCCTCTACCGTCTCTCCGAGATTGTATCCTC
>JGI10211J14876_10000279_pt1 | contig 21473 bp, 16 predicted proteins | sample Etolagsediment_FD_14876 | JGI IMG/M metagenome (IMG submission 14876)
AGAATTTTATGACAAAGCAGTAACTTCTTCAACAATCATCCGTTTGGGAAGAATGCAGGTAGAAGGTCCACAAGACTGGCAGAATCTGTGAGACAACCCGCCCCAACGTTTTTTATAAAAAATGATGCAAAAAACAATTGCACAATTAAATAACAAGCAACTAACAATGAAACACGCAGACGAAAGCATCATTTTCGGCACTCTCCGGTCTTTACCGTGGGATTTACTAAAAGGGAAACCTTGGGAGGAATTACAGAAAGAAGTGTTTTCTTTACAGCCTTGTTTGTTCAACCTCGGTGGTAATCTTATCATCCGCAAATCCGCACAACTTGCTAAAATAGAAAAACCAATGATTGAATGGACACTTGATGATTGGTTAGTTGTCACAAAAATTCTTTCGGTTGGTGTCCAATCATTCTTGAATAGAAAACCTACGAAAAAACCAAAACAGGACATTCCCGACAAGATGCCACCAGTAATTCGCATTCTCCATGAAAATGAGTCCATCGGTGGCATGACTCTTGTTATTTATAAAAAATTGATTAAATTTACAAATATATTATTTAACAAAACTGAAGATGTCTGCAACAGAACAAATCAGCAACATTATCGCTAATCTCGGCATTCGCCATGATTTTGCACCAGATTACCCCCTTTCTAACAGAGTTACCCTGATTATTCAACAATCATTGGGTATACCCCTTAAGCAATGGGTTAGAGGGCATTTCCATGTTGAACCGGAAAATGATTTTGGAAGAGTTGTACAATTCTTTTGGAAAGATACGGAAGTTGTTGTTGTCAGAACCGACTACAAAGAACATTTTCCTTACTTGAAATTCATGTTCGGATATGGTGGTCTGGGAATTGCAATCAACAACTGTTTGGAAAAAATGAACGTCAGATTCAACATCACATCTTTCCAACTTGTTTCGGAAGATGGCGGTCAAACAATTTTATCCATTGACCCACAACAAATTGCTAAATTCCTTTGTCTGGATTACCAAAAATTTTGTTATGGTTTCCACAATGAAGCACAATTCATTCTGTGGCTGTCTGACTGCTTCTATATTGGGCAATCAGAAGCTCAACAACAAGAGGAATGTGCTATTTATCCGGCAACAACAACAGTTGCGAAAGCTTACAAAATGTTCAAGTTGTGCACGGTTTTTGTGGATAAACAAGCAATTCTTGATTTTTTCCAAAAAACAGAAACAGAAGTTTACAAACCTAAACCGATTGCCCAGAACATTAAAGTAAAAACTATCTAACCGAAAAAAAAATTGATGGGATTATTTTGTAAATTCATAAGTAAAACAGTTCATTACTCAACCATGACACCTCGGGTTCCCATGTCAGCAGGCTGCACCAATGCGGCAACCGCTTGTGATAAGTTCACAAAACTTCTTGTAAAAGAAGGAAAACGCTACAAGGTCGGGGCAAACGCATTGGAGCTGTCCGAGGAATGCCAGAAGTTTTTGAAGGATTTATGTCTCCTTCTCAACCTCCTTGCGTATATGTCGGAGGACCCCAGCCGATTCCCCAGATGGATTGCCAACAGCGAATTGCAGATGCACCCCTTCATTCGGGAAACAATGGCCACTCTGCAAAAGCAGGGAAAAACCCAATTTGGCGAGTTTGGTGGCATGTTCCTGTCTTGGACTGCCGACCAGTGGCAAGCAGCTACTGACATCTTGGTGGAAATTATCACCAAGAAAGTCAATGAACTCCAGCTGTGATTGAGTTCTTTTTATAAAAATTATAAAAAAATTGAAATAAATTATTAGAAACTATATAACCTTCACTGACCAACTATGTACAAGACTTCGGAAGCAGTTAACATTGCATTCAATTACCTTTCCCAAAGCGCTGGGAAAAATTCAGAGGAAATTGACTCCATTTATGAAAAATACTTGGCTGAAATAAATGAGAAGCCACTTGAAAGAGATATTTTCCACAAGTTGGCACATGACTTCAACAATTACAAAGAATAAGTAAATTTATAAATAAAATTGAAAAAAAATTGATGGTAAATAAATGCTAAATATTTAACATTTGTCTGCGAAACAGCTAATACAGAAGCCCTTGTGCTTTTGTATCCATCCAGTTCGCACCGGTTCTTCAGTACGATGGCCAGTTCAAACCATGACCCTCCCCTATACTCTGGGGTTGACTTGCGAGAGAACACTTTGTATTGTTTGAGAACCACGCAGAAGCGACGGCGCCGAACGACCGCAGCACGCACCAGCGGGGCAGTCTCCAAGGCCGCCCCCCACTTCCGCAGGAGTGACCACGAACCCACGGAGTGCGATTTGGACAACTATGAACGCATCTCTTTTATTTTTTGTGGAATTCTCCCCCAGCTGCGTGCGGTCTGAACCGCTCTCGCCCTGCCGCCCCGGCTCACAACAGCCGGTCGCACAAATGATTTAGCCTTTCCTTCGTGTCTGGCTGGAAACAAGAAACAGGACGGGAATTAAAACCTGTAACTATCTTCTAACAATGGTTCGTCCGTTGGGGGTTGCCCGTAACCTTTATAATTATCCAAAAAAAATTGAATTTTTAATATATAAAACTTTTCCCTATTAAAATGGTCAACAACAAAGATATTGATTTTCTCATATCCATTATTAAAGATTGTCAAAAAAATAATATGGATTGGGAAGATGCCTACAATTTTTACAAAGAATTAATCCCTGAATCCATCTCCAAATCCAATTTCAAAGACATCTTTGTCTCTTATTATAAAAAAATCAATAAAATCCCGAAAAAATCTACTTAGCAACTACTCGCTTCTTCGCAACCGTCTTAACAACCCTCTTCTTCCCAGAAGATGAAGTTGCTACAGTCTCTCCTGAACGATTATCTTTCTCATATGTCGCCAAATGTTTCTCATAAACCTTCTCAATATCATCCAAATCTTCCGTCCACAAATCATAAATTGACTGCTTCCTCAATGAATCATATTGCATCGTTTTCTCTTCTTTCTGTCTCATCAATTCCTCCAATCGCTTCTTCGTCATACTACGAATCGGCATACTCGTCAAATAATCATAACATGGTGAATCATTCACTGCCTTCGGATCATACTCCAACTTACCCTTCGTAAATTTCGGATAACCCAATGTTTCCAATTCTTGCTCCAATTGTTCCTCATCTTTGCCTTTAAGAATAATTTCCTCATCCAAAATAGCCAAAATAAAACGAACACGAGCACTTATCACCTCCAAATCACGATTCAAACGATTCTCCAAATATTGTTTGCGTCTCTCATAATAAGTCTTCCTTATCTTGTAAAACTCCTCAATAATATGAACAGCACTATCATACTTGCGAATCTGTCCTACATCATTGAATAAATGCATATTGTTCGTATTGGTATTCCCTGAATCCACCAATTTCATCTCCTTCTCAAACGTCCCCTTTGTCAGCATCCTCGCCAATTCATTCTTGTCAAAATGCAAAATAAACTTAACAACCGATTCCGTATATTGAGACTCATATCGGAGCAAAATCTGCGTCTTCTTCTTCTTACCATCCTTCTCCACATTCATCAACTCCTCCAAGTGTTCCTTGTATTTATCCGTCCACATCCCAATCGGTAGTTCATAAATCTCCACCTTCCCTGAATCTAAAACACGATACAATCCCTTGGAAACATACTTATCATTCACTTTCTCTATCTTCCCAATGAATCCCCTAAACCATGGCTTCATCTCCACCATATCCTCATCTCGCATCTTACGACGCAAATTATCAATAATATCCAGCGGATTGTATGAAGGCACATTTGTAGAAAATCCCGTTCCAATTCCCTTGCAACCATTCACAAGAATATTCGGAATCACCGGAACATAAAATTCCGGCTCTATTGTCTCTCCATCATCGTCCAAATAATCTAACAGAGCATTGTCACTTGACTTAAACACAACATCGCAAAACTCCGACATCCTTGTAAAAATATATCTCGGTGATGCATGGTCCTTTCCTCCAAGAAGTCTGCTCCCAAACTGACCCTCTGGCACCAAATAATTCATATTGTTAGAACCCACAAAATCCTGTGCCATCCCAATAATACACTCATTCAATGACTGTTCACCATGATGGTATGCACTCTTCTCTGCAACATATGCCGCCAATTGTGCAACCTTCACCGACTTCTTCAAATTACGAAGCATTGCTCCAAAAAGAACCTTCCTGTGTGACGGCTTAAAACCATCCACCAAACATGGAACACTCCTCTCGCAATCATACTTGCTAAAATGAATCAAATCCTTATTGATGAAATCCTCAATCGGAATATCCTTCTGGTTATGTTCAATAATAGAATTGCGGTCATAATTACCCAACCATTCCTTGCGGTCATCCGCCTTATCTTTGTTAAAAGCCAAATTTACCGTCAAATCAACAGCATTGTCCTCATTCCAAAGATAACGAATCTCACTATTGTCCAAATCCTTAAAATATTCTTTGGCCTCTTGTGCAGTTGATGTACCCAAACCCTTGTAATACTTAATCTCGTATCCAGATGATTCAGGTGTAACCTTCCAATTCTCATAATCCGTCAATGTGTAAAAAATCTTTACATCCGACTTCTTCTTCGCCTTCACAATTGGAGTCAACATGGACTTAATAAATCCCTGCTGTTTCAACAATGATGGCCAAAAATTATGGAACAAGTTTATCAACAAACCTTTAATATGGCTGCCATCTACATCCGCATCCGTCAAAATCATAATACTTCCATACCGCAATTCCGACATATCCTCATAAACTTTGCCCTGCTGTAANCCNAATATCAACTTCAAATTCTTTATCTCCTCATTCTTAGATACCTTGTCATCCGCCGCTTCTCGTACATTCAGCACCTTCCCCCTTAAAGGAAAAACACCATACTTGTCACGACCAATAACTGACAACCCAGCTATTGCAAAAGCCTTCGCCGAATCTCCCTCCGTGAGAATCAATGTACATTGCGATGATTTCGGCGTTCCAGCCCAATTGGCATCATCCAATTTCGGAATTCCACGGATATTAGACGTCTTTTTACCATCCGTTTTTGTCAAAATCTTAGAATCCTTATATTCACTAAACTTAATCGCCCTGTCAACAATGCCCAATTTCGCAACTTTCTCAATAAACTTATCCGATATCGTAAATTTACTTCCAAACTTCGCCGGCGGTGTCGTCAAATACTCCTTCGTTTGTGAATCAAATGCCGGATCCTCTATAATCGTTCTCGCAAAAATCCACATATTGTCCCGAATAACACTCGGCTTTAACTGTATCTTCTTCTTGCCTTTCGTCTCCACATGTTTCGCAAGTTTGGTACTAATCGTCTGCGCTAACGCCTCCACATGTTTCCCTCCCTTCCACGTGTAAATCCCATTCACAAAAGATACTTGCTCCAATTTATCATCCGGACTCTCGCAAACAACAATCTCCCATCGGTCATTAATATACTCATAAACCCTCTTCGTTTCCGTCTTGTCTCCAATATATAAATCCACATACTTCTCAAAGTTATTCAACTCTATCCTGTTTCCATTCAAAAAAATTGACATACCCTTATCCGTCGTAGCTACCATATCAAAAACTCGCTTCATCAACAATCCCTCCATATCCTCATCCAAACCTTCCATATGGAAACGCTCATAATCCGGATAAAAAGTAATCTTCGTAAAAGGTTTCTTCGTATATTTCTCCACCGTCGGCTCATCTTTCTCACTCATATTATTGCGAAACTCCTGTCTATAATAACGCTTACGCCCTCCATCTACAGTCTCCACAATAAATCGTTTGCTAAAAATATTACTCGCCTTCGAACCAATGCCATTTTTACCTCCAGTAACCTTACTGGTCTTATTGTAATTCGCACTCGTTAACATATTTCCAAAAATCAATTCCGGCACATAAACACCATGTTCTGGATGAATCTCCACATCAATCCCCTCGCCATCATTCATAACACTCATGTACTCCGGCGTAATCTCAACATGAATCTCCCTCACTTGACGCAACTCTGGTGTCTCCTTTAACCTAACATACTGGTCATAAGCATTCACCAAAATCTCATCAAAAATCTTATAGAATCCCGGAACAATCTGCGCTGTCTTCTTCTTCATCTTCCCTTCTTCCTTATCCACTAACCACAATTCCGCCTCTGACTGCTCCACTGAACCAATATATGTATCAGGCAAATTGAGCACATGCTCCACCTGACTCATCTTCTTGTAAGTGTCCGCAATCGTTGACACACTGACATTGTCAGTTGTATCGCTTTTTCGTATTTTAGTTGGCATAATTTAGTTGTATGTGCTGTTGAATGTCTGATTCCTTTTAAATCACTTTTTTTAACATTTTTTGTTGCATCTTTATAATACCCATCATCTGTTTCATTATCTTCCACATATCTCCTATATTTGCATGCAGTTCTCCATCTTCACCCATCTCCACTTGCATTTTATCCAGCATCTTCTCCCATTCTACATCCTCTACTTCACGCAATTTACCAGAGTAGTTTTCCTTTATCTGTATTGCCTTTGTTGTTATATTGCCATCAATTATCATATTGCCATTTTTCACATTTACCGCATTTTTTCCATCCGCATCTATATTAATTCCCTCATTCCATATACTATTGCTCATATCCAATCTTATTGCTGACCTATTTTCTCTCTCCCAATTCCCTATCTTTATATTCTCCAACAGTAATCCACTTTGGCCTTTTACTTCCAATCCATTCTGTATCTTACAATTCCCATTTACATTTATATCCCCCTCTAATATTTTTACACTTATTATTGGACATTTTAATTTTTCCATTTCATTGTCCATATTCATCCATTTTACGGTTTCTTTCTGCATACAACTTATCCCTTGAGAACTTATATACATATTATTCCCCACTTTCAATGCATCAACTTCCATATTTCCTCCAATATGCAAGCCATTCTGTTGTGGTATTATGTTTATTTCTCCAATCTTCACTTTCCCACTTAGTTGCACCAATTGCCCTTCTAATGTTATTCCACCAACTCTGCTATGTAAATAAATTGATTTCTCATGGGTGTTGGATTCTGATTGCATTTTTAATCCATTCTCTGAATGGCCCACCATATGATTTGTTAAATTAAATTCTCCATCACATTCAATGTCAATTTTCCCCATATTTTTTTGCAATAACTTATAATTTTGCACAGTAATCTCTACAATATTCGCATTAATCTGTAAAAATCGGGAAATGCTAAAATCAACACTCTCCAAATTAGCAATAAAAGTTCTTCCATTTAATTTCAACATATCTTTCACAAATATTTCCATATCACCCCTTGTTGTAATATCTATTTTTTCTTCTCCTGTTAGAATCATATTTTCCGCTGCAATCTCCAATCTCTTCTCCAATTGAATAACACCATTATGTCTTCCAATTATTTCCAGATTGCCCAAATGATTCTCGCAGGTTATTTTAATATTTTCTAAACTTTCTATTAATAATCCATCATCAAAACTTATTTCTCCATATTTAGTTTTTATCCTACATATATTCTCTGACTCCAGCAACACATTGCCCCCACTATAAATCTCCAACTCATTCTTACCCATTTGTTTCAACTGCAAATCTTCCCCTATTAATTGTAAACTATCCACACTTATTTTCGCTGTTTTTGTCTCCAATTGTAAAATATCCGATACAATATCCATCCTTTTCCCATTCATTTCTACACTCCCATTCACATTAATCTGGGGACATTCTACTTGCATTTTTTTACTAATGCCATCCAAAAATATATGAGACGATGATGTCCTTAAAATAATATCCCCTATTGTTGACTCAATCGCAACATTTTTAGAAGATGTTACAATATACTCCCCTTTTACATTAAAATCAACCCTGTATTCTGGATTAGTCGCAATTAATTGGAAAATATTATTATCCAAAGTAAATTTTGCATTTTCCTTCTTAAAATAAAATGAATCTCCTACAACCAATTCTGTACCATCCCTATTACTGTATTTTAAATTATTCGCCTCCAATTGGATATTCTTATTTATAAATATATTGGCATCCTTTCCTAACCACAAATTATCCGCTGTTATCTTACAATTGCCACTATCTATCTGCAATGTTTTCGCATATTGACTTAAATGTGTCGTTTGCAATTTTATTGTCTCACCCTTCCAAACACTCACTTTCTCTGTTATATGCAAACCACTATTATTCCCACCTAAAATTAACATTCTCTCTCCATTCACATCCAAACCTACCTTCTCCCAACCTATAAATGATTGCTTACCCACTACACCAAAACAATTGGATTCTACAATTATATTTTGCCCAATTTCTATCTTACTCCTATCTGTCCCTAAAATTATTTTTCGTGCTTCCAAATTATAATTCTTTGTTGCTAATCCAATATTTTCACTTTCCAAAAATATCCCTTCTTTCCCAATATTTAAAAAATTATTCTCCCAACCAATATTTACTTCCTTTTCTTTTAATTTCATATGCAATAATTCCATCTTATTACAATCTATTTTGCCAACATCACAAGTAATTTCCAATTTATTATCTTCCAAAATTATTTTATCACCAATGTTCACATCCCCTTCTATTTTCATTACATTATCTGTTGTAAAAATCCTATTATTTCCTGCAATTAATTCAAAATTCCCTTTTACAATCTGATAAAAATTCCCAAATGTATTTATAATTGATTCCGCATTATTTTGCAATTGATTGCATCTTGTTATTAGGTCATATCCGCAATTTAAATATATATTTTTTGGAGAATCGATTGATATATTTTGTCCAATATTTATTTTGGAATTATTCTCCAATTGTATGCCATCTTGTATCTCTATTAAACTATTTTCTGTCTCCAATTTAATTACATTACTTTTACATTGCACAATCTCTTCCACTAAAAATTTACTATTAGCACTACATAAATTTATATTTCCCTCCAGTAAAACCTTTTCTTCCAGCAATATTCTACCATTCTTATTCTCCAATTTTATTATATCATCCACTTCTATCACATTTTCCCCATGACTTATAAATATTCTCTCTGGTGTTGACAGCATCAAACTATTCCCACATATAAATCTAACTCCATCCCCATCTATTATCTGCAACATTTCTCCACTCCTACACTTTATTACCCCCTCTAAATTCAATTCTTTACTCAAAAAGGATAAATTGTAATTTACATTTCCCACTGTCAACTCCCTCCCATTTATCCCCAATAGTCTCTCTCCCATTATATTCCACCTTATATCTCCACTCATCTTTATTCCTCCTCTATCCGCATTTAACAATATACCAATATTCCCACCACTCATTATCTTCACATTGTCCGCAAATTCAACTATTGTTCCATCCCTCTCATAATATAATCCTTCCCTTATTTTCAAATTATCCATTTTCACCTCTCTTCCTTCTACCGCTAATCCTCCCAATTCACATCTCCCACAATCTAACCTAAATTTTTTTACAACTATATCCAGTGTCTCACAATCTAAACGACTTTGTCCATCCAATATCAAACAACCTAATTGTAAAAACGGCGAATTTACTTTAAATTCATCGCCTTCAATTGCATAAGATTTGGCGATGGTAGAGAAGTTGGATGTTTGTATTTCTATAGAATTGGTGGAATTGAAGTAAGTTTTTTTAGTGTTAATATTGAATTTATGTACATTTGCACACCATTGACTGTTAACAGAACTGCCTTTAAAAATGAATTGTCCATTAGGTCTTTCGTTTTCAAAATTAATATGTTCACCATTTCTGGAAAAAAAATCAATGTTACCTTGAGTGGATAAAATTTTTATATTATTTTCAGAGGAGATTGTTAGATTATCTCCAATATTTATTCCATAATCTTGTTTTAACAATAAAAGTTCATCAAAATGTATTGTGCAATTATTTGTTTGTAAATTTACATTGGAAAAATCTGCTGATAGTTTATTAGATTGCAGAGATATTGCATCAACATTTGTTAATAAAAAATTCCCAGAGTTTAAATCACAATAAAAATTTCTCATCTTCTCCATAAATTCCATTTTAACATCACCCCCACTTAATTTACAGTGAACACCTTTTTCCAATTCTAAAATTGTTCTCCCTTGGACATTTGTTACAAAATCACCTAAACTATTTAGTTTAAAAGATGAAGTATAAATATTTGTTCCATTTTTGGCAATAGATAGGTAATTTCCTTGATTTTCTAAATAAATTGCGCCAAATGTTTTTACATTAAAAGATTTATTAGAAGTAGATGTTGTAAAAAAGAAAAAATCATTCTCAGTTGCAAACTGTTGCGAACCTTTACTTAAACATTGTACACCACATTTATCCTCATTTATTCCACCTTGTATTACAACTGCTTCATTCTGTTTTGTTTTAATAAAATTCATTATTGTAGTTAATAATGAACATTTTAAATTCCATAAGTTTCCATCTCCGCTTTCTCTGCAAGTTGCTCATTTATTATATCAAAATGTGCAACTGAATATTGCCCCATATCTATTAATCCCCCTTCTACAATTAATCCAATACATAATAGTTTGCCCAATATCCACCTTTCTTCTTGCTCTACTACTAAATGTTTTCCTTCTTTATTAAAAATCTGCAAACCAGTATGAGTTCCATGACAATCATTTAAATTATAATTAGTTGCAAATGTTTTCCCTTCTAATTTAAACAATATTTTGCCTAAAACTTTTTTATTGTTTATTTTATCTCCAATTTTAATATCTTCTGCTCGCTTATTTCCATTATTTGTTGGCAATATACTATCACAACTAAATGCTGGATATAAATTCAATGCAGATGTTTCATATCTTTCCAGATCAAAATCTTTAAGCGGATTTTCTGGAATTAATGTTTGCAATATTTTTTTATAAGTTTCCAAAGTATTATCTCCTAAATAATCACAATACATGGTATTATTTATTGTCATCTTCCCAGTATTTGTTATAAAATTATAGATTTTTTCTCTCTCATATTTTACTCGTTTGGCATTTGGATGATTTTTCACTCTTATTATTTCTTCATTATATTCCACTAAATGACTTCCACAAACATTCACTCCATATAAATCATAAACTTCCTCTGTCAAATAAAATTCACATGTTCCAACAACTCTATTCTCTCCCTCTAAATCATCTATCTCCAATTCTGATATTTTCACAATTTTCTTATTTTTCCCTCGTTTTATTGTCAACAATGTTTCCTCCCCAAAACAACTAAAAAACCTAAAAAATTTACCAATTGGCCCATTCCATACACTCATTAATGTCCAAATTGCATACTTTAACGTCTCAAACATATCCCTGTAAACAGTAAAAACCCTATAAAATAATCTCGCAAACACCTTGAACACATAAGCTAACCTCTTATATGTATTGTACAACTTTTGCTGCACATCCCTCGCTTCTTGTTCTATCCCATCTCTTATATGAAATATCATTTTGTTCGTATTTACAATATGCTGGTGTATTCCATCTATCGCCTCTTGCTGCTTATTTATCATCCCAGTTATTGGTGATATATTCTTTTTATGAGCAGAATTTATTGCTGCAGTGTCACAAAATTGCTTGTTTTTAGCATATGTCATTCCTTTAGGTCCAAAATAACTGGGCATATGATATGTTACAAAATCAGTGCACCTATCATTGGGGAAATTTTTGCGTTTATTTGCAATAAATGTTGGATTTAAATATGTTCCAACTACTACTAAAACTACAATTATTATTATTACACAAATTATTATCAAAATTATATTTTTTGCCTTGTTTGGTTTCTGTTTACTTAATTTTTTGGCACCTTCTTGTAATACTTTTAAATGGTCATTCATCTACATTTTACTTAGATTTTTTTTACCTAATTGAAACAACCCTCTCCGGATAATCACTCACTATCCCATCTACACCCCCTTTTATCATCTCTTTTATTATATCTTCCTCATTCACTGTATACACAAACTTTAAACCTTTCACTTCTGTATCCACATCTTCCCAATCAAACACATAAACATCCACATCTGCCTTTAATTGCTCCTCTGTCGGTTTCTCTCCTTTATCATAAATATAACCAAACAAAAAATAACTTGCAAAAATATGTTGTCGTAAATAATCTATTAAAAACTTATTAAATGACGCCAACAATATTGTTTCAAATTCATCTTCCATCAAAAATGTAACCAACTTATCCCCATAATCCTTTATATATTGTTCATCTTCCTCCTTACTTTCTGGAATCTTCAAATCTAAATAAGGTACACATCTTTCTCCACTCTGTATATATCCTAACCCCTTATTTAATGTACATATATCCTCTGTCAGCAATTCATTAAAATATATATCACAAATCTCCTTCTCCTCTTCCATCATAAATGGCTGCACTTTATTATCGTGATACAATACAAAAACATTATCCTTTGTTAATTGTACATCTACTTCTATTAAATCTGCTCCTAAAATTTTTGCTGATAAAATTGATTTAACAGTATTATCATTATAATGTCCTTTAGCACCTCTATGGCCTATTGATAAAATATGCATATTATTTCCAATAAAATATTTATTTTTTCCTAAAATTATAAAAACTTTATTATTTGTCAACATGAATTTAACTAAATTTATTCCTTTTTATAGAAGATTTATTGCCGGCACTAACATTAACCACGCCATTCAAATCAAAAATCAATTAGCAAAAAAAAATATAAAAACAATCCTTGACTTCTCTGTTGAAAATCCTAAAAAAATTAACCGCAATATTGAAGAAATATTTAAATTAATAAAAAATAATAACAACACATTCATTGCTCTTAAATTTTCCGGTTTAGGTATTGATAATATGCCACATTGTTATAAATTAATTGACCAATTCCATAGTGAAAATATAAATAATCATTTTTTAATTGATGCTGAAGATTACAAAATACAAGAACGCATTTATGAATTAAGTGATTATGCTCTGGAAAAAAACAGTTCTAAATTCAAGCACTTCTTTAAAACTTTACAATGTTACCGCAATGATATCTGGCCAATTGTTGAAAAAGACTTAGATACATTCGCACCAAAAGGTAAATATGCTGTTAAATTAGTTAGAGGTGCATATATTAAACAAGATGCAAAATATGGAATAATTTGCAAAAGTAAAGAGGAAACAGATGAACAGTACAACAAAATAATGTACGAAATTATGAAAACAATTTATTATCTCCCTTCAAATGAAATAATGATTGCCACGCATAACAGAGAAAGTTATATGCAAGCTCGGGGATTTATTGCATCTAATCCTTATTTAACTTATTATATTCATTTCGCCACACTTTTGGGTATGGCAGATAACATTACATACGATAATACTATTTTACAAAAATATAAATATGTTCCTTATGGCCCATTCTGGGAAACTACACCATATTTACTAAGGAGATTAATAGAAAATAAAGAAATTATTAAACATATTTGGTAATTCCCAATATTTTAAACAAAAATTTATCCAAAAATTTCCCAAATATAAATCGGGTTTCTTTGTAAACTAGAGCAAAATCTTTTTCTCCTACATAATCTGTTACTATACTTAGTCCATATGCCTCACATTTTGGCCTATAACTTGATGCACATGTAAACATTGAAAAAGCTGCATCACTTGTTATTACACCATTGTATGGTTCTTTTGGTACATCTTTAAATTTATCTACAAATGCAATTGGTGCAAATGGAGCAAATTGATAATCATTCTTCATTGTATAATTTATATTTTGTACATTTGCATCATTATAAATATATACTTCCTTACTTTGTCTTATTGCACCCATTTCTCTTCGGGTTCTTGTTCCTCCTGTCTGAATACTAAAATAAATATCCACATTAAATTTCTCAAAAAGATTAATCACATATTTATCAAAATTTTTAGATTGCTCCAATTTAAAATGGAAATCCGCACAAAATAATATTACATTCTTAATCTTAAAATATGAACCCAAATATTTTTCTCCAATTGTTAAATGTTGTTCATCCATATTTTTTAATCTATCTTTTACATATCCTTTCAATTCACCTGACCAGAAAACTACCAATATATTTTTCTCTTCTGTTTGTTTCCTAAATTTATAAATACTATGGTAATTTAATCCATTGTATTTTCTATAAAACCTAAAATTTAATTGCGGTTTACCCAAATAATTTAACAATTCTATAAATTCTTGCGATAATGACGGCAAAACAGTTGTATCTTTAAAATCCAATCTTTTCCTTAACCATCTATAAGACTTAAGTCCTTCTGGCGTTTTTAAAGTTGTTGGCGGTATTATTGCAAAAGTATTCTTTATTAAAACATCCAATCCTATAATTCCTCCACAACTAATATGGCAATTGTCCATCTTCAAACCATTCTTTCTTGATTTACTGTAAGAAAAATAAAAATGTAATCCACCATTCATCGTCCTAACAACAAAAGGATGATTTTTTAATTTCTGTTTATATTCCATTTCATACAATTTCCAAAAAGGAGTTTTGTAATCAATATCCAGAACTAAAATGTCTAATTTTCCAGTTTCTACACCATAAAATTTACTCTCACTATCTTTCACATTATCAATATCCTTTTCATAACTATTTCTACTATTCTTCTTCAAATTTATTGGCTTTTTAATAATATAATTCTGGTGGTAAATTGGCGATTTCGGTATAAATATTGCCAAAACTAATAAAACATAAAATATAAAAAAAAATATTTTCATTATATTTAACTTAGATAAATTTATTAAACATCCCACTATTCTCATTCAATTCTCCACCATCCATTCTCACTATCTCCCCATTTATCCAACCCGCTTGTGACAAAAAAAGCACCAAATCCACCAATTCCTCCTTTGTACCCATCCTTCTTAATGGATTGGTTTCTACCAACTTTTGCAATGCCGTCCCCTCTGGATCCAATCTGGAAAATGCACCCTCCGTATATATTGCACCCGGTGCTACTCCAAATGTCCTTATCCCTCTTGGTCCCCACTCCGCTGCAAGTGTCCTTATCATTGAATTTACACCAGCCTTTGCCATCGCACTTGGAAGAACACCTTTACTCCCCGTCTCCGCATATGTAGTTGTTATGTTGCCAATCACTAAATCAGTACCTTTTGCTTTTGCTGCTTCCATTGTCATGTTTAATGTACCAAAAAGGACGGTATCAATGATACTTTTGTAGCCATTGTAAGAAAGTTTATGGGATGGACACATAAAATTGGCGGCAGCATTGTTAATTAAAATGTTTGGTAAATTACTGGTTGTTTTTAGGTGACTAAATAAGGATTGGATTTCTTCTATATTTTTTATATCAAGTGGATAGGTAGAAATGCTGGAATCACAATTTTTGGTATCTTGCAATTTTTTGTAGTCACGTCCTACAATTGTTACATTTGCGCCATTTTTTGCAAACCCCAGAGCAATAGCTTGGCCTAAACCGCTTCCACCTCCTGTTACTAAAACATTTTTATTACGGAAAATATTTTTAAACATATTATTGTTTCTTAATTTTATTTTTCTTGGAAAACTAACAAATTAATTTTATCCAGCACTTTCTCATTATCTATCTGCACATTTATATAAGATGGCAATTTAACTTTTAGCATTATATTGCTGCTAAAATACTTATATGTTTTTTCTATTTCTTTACCATTTCTCTGCTCCTTTACTTTTTCAACATGAACATTCTGCTTTCTTTCTGCCGGATAAATAATAATTAAAAATCCATCTTGATTTAAAAAATCTCTTGGAACCAAAAATGGTTTCTCATCTTCTTGTGGAATATTCATGTTAAAATAATATTCATGATTTATTTCCAAATCATCTAATGTGACTGGTTGGGGATAGTTTGCAGTGCTAACTGTTGTAAAAGGTTTTGTTATAAATCTGCAGTAACTAAAAGATGTAAATTTTACAATTGGTGAACTATAATTTTCCGTTTTGTTCATAAAAAAATATTGCAATTGATTGGAATTCTGCAAAAAAGAATATTGCCAAAATGGATAAAAATTACATTTCGTTGTCTGTTTTATATATTTTGTTAATATCCCCTTCTTTTCTTCACTTATAAAACTTTTATTAACTACATTCTTCATATGCAAATATTTATCCGATACCTTATACGGTTCACACTTTTTCCTCGCATTTTTTATCTCATCCGTATAATTCGCATGAGCATTTGTAAAAATATCCAAATATTTCTCAAATGGTGCCAAAACCTCACTATATTGCACTGTCATCTGTTTAACATCCGTCCTTATATGTTTATTTAAATTACCAATTGCTCCCAATTGTTTTAATTTATTATGAATAAACTGTTTCCTTAAATTAACCTTTTCTATTGGTTGCAATTGCTCCCAATTTATGTTCTTTGTTTGTGCATATTGTTCAACATCTTTATTTATATTCGCATTACTATTTCCATTAATACCAACAATTTTTCTGTACAACTCTTCCTCAGTTTTTGCCATTGCAATTGGATTGTTTTTTAATTGTGCTCGTTGTTGAGCAATTGTGTTTAATTCTTGTTCTTGTTGCATATTTTTCGGTGATAATTTGGAAATTACTTCACAATCATAATCTGTAAAATTTAGTCTTATAAATTGTTCATATTTTTGGTGGGCAATGTTTCTTTTATGGAAGTCTGGTTGACTGGCCATATCCACTAAATTGTTAATAATAAGTGTTGGCCGCAATATATAAAATTTCGGTGATAATTCTATATCCAGACGGTTCTTGTAATTTTCTATTTGTAAATAAGGATTAGCAACAGTTAAATCTAAAAATGCGATTTTCAATGAATTTGGTAGTCTTTTACTCTCATTCATTTCTAATGGTGTTTTGGAATAAGATGGTTTAAACTCAAAGTAAAGTGTAAATTTAATTATCCAAACTTGTTGCTGAATTCTCCGACCTTCTGCATTTACTTCTATTACTCTGGAATCCAATTTATGAATCACTTTACAATCATAACAATTACCTTGTGGATTATATAACACAAATGCTGGTAAACAATATTGTGTTAAATATTTGGAAACTATTGCATCCAATTGCACCCTATATATCATATTATCGTAACTGTTTTTTCCATTTTTCAACCTTGAATTCATTTCATCACTTATTTCTTGTGCAATCTGATATAATTGGTTAACATTATCTTCTTGAGTTTTAAGTGGATTGGTGTATTCTTCTAATTTAGGTACAATTTCTGTACCAGAAATAATTGTTTTATTTTGGGGTAAAATTTCTTCCATTACATCTCTGGACAAAAACAAATCTCCATCAACATCAAAGGATTCAGTAGGTTTACCTTGGATTAATTGTAATGCTTTCCCACCTTTAACAATTATTTTGTTGTAGGTATTTTCACTCTGACTACTATGCTTATAATTATAATTGTTAATAGCAGTGAATGCTAAATTATTTATTAGACGTCTTGCACCAATATCTGCTAAAAATTTATCTTTAAAATCATTCATTATTATATTATTAGATAAGTTTTTTTTGTTAAATTCTAATATATTTTAAATAAATGGCACCAATTTTTATTTTTTTTATAATTATACTTTGCATTATTGTTAGCATATTTTTAATCACATTCGGGATGTTCGCTTACATCTTAAACAAAAAATACAAATATCTATTTAAAGTCGTCAGAAAAATGGAAAACGACAAATATCTCTGGCCACTCAATAAAAAAATAAGCTCCGGTATTGTCAAAAACATTGACCTAAACAGTGATACCCTACTTATTGGTGTAGGTAGTTGCAGCATTTTAGAATATCTTGTAAAAAATCTAGATAAAAATGCAAGAATTGACGTTATAGATGGAAACCAATATTTACTTGAACTCGCTAAAGAAAAATATGGCGACCGTTGCAACTATATTCACGGTGATTTTATATTCCATAAAATAGAAAAAATCTACAAAAACGTCATAAGTAGTCTACCACATAAAGAATTCTCACTCCAAGATATTGAAAGAATATTCAACAAATATTTTGCAGTCAGTTTAGGTAAAATCATCTATTTTGAAAGTAAAATGCCGCATGTGAAAAATTCTTATGTAAAAATGCTTATTAAACCCCATGAAAATTGGACTTTAACAACTAAAAAAAATTACCGTAATATTCCCCCTGTTAATTTATGCATTCTTTCTAAAAATTGATTAATTTAATAGGTGCCTGTTGGAAAAAAAAATGGAAGTCAGCAACCCTTTTTCCGTTTTAGCAGTTTCCAACAAGAAACCAAAGTATTTAGAAGACAAAAATGGAAAAAAATTCACCAAAGCTGGAATTATCCCATTTTTACCACCCCTTGAAGCCAAAAAATTAGCAGAATTAGTTCAACAATTTAACCACAAAAACCTTGAAGCTGATGAATGCAAAGAAACATTCCTCATCTTCTCACAAAATATCTCTAACCCCGCCATCGATTGGTCTCTTAATATTCCGGAAGTTTCTTTAAATGCACTGGAATCATACAATTATAGGAATTTGTATCCAGAACATAGGTATTTGGGTAGGAATTTTATTCGTCCGAATGACTTGATGCTGGACATTATGAAGACGATGTGGAGTTTTACTGGGAGAGATTGTTTTAGTGGATGGGATTCTTTAATTTGCATAGAGGCGATAACATCTCAGATTTTCCTTAAAAGTGATGGATTTTGGGATAGAAACAATTTTTCTTTTTTTAGTGGGAGAATTAATCCATATAGAGATGATAAAATTATATCTGCTGCTTCCAGAGAAGCACGTGAAGAAGGAAAAGTCATTTTCTCACCCAAAATCTTCAATCTTAATTACCAGACATCCATTCGCAGAAAGCATGGTTTACACAACCTACCTCCTGCAATCAATATTTGCGTAAATGAAGAAGAAGAATTTTATTCCAAAACCTACCTTCTTTTCATGGAAAATATAGGAACAATTGTTAAGCAGGATAGAAAAGGTGGATACATCTATGTATATCCTAAAAATTTTTATAAAAACAAATTGCTCATCAATGTCTTGAGCGTTTCTGGGGATTCCTCGCTAATGCATCGCCCAGCACAATCATCAGTGGGCTCTTTTTCCATTTGTGTCCAAACTCCCTCTTCATAAGCTTCATTGGATTGGAACAAATCAATTCACGCTGGATGTCCAGAATCAAGTTGCTGTTCCTCCAATCATCGGGATTTTCCCTCAGCCAGCTCTTGAATGATTTGGAGTTGAAGTCAAACTGCACCCACATACACGCTGTTTTTGCACTGTAGTTTGTGTCCACTGCCATGGTGTTGAGGGTGTGTGCAACAATTTTTGCAAAATAGGTTTTCACCGATTGCTCTGTCAGGCAATCATACCAGTTGAACACCAACGAGAAGAAACCACTTCGCACAATGTTGCTCACCATCTCTGCCCAGAATTGTGGCCGGTTGTCTTCAACTGGAATCAAGTTGATAATGGCAATGACCATGTCTGGGTCAAATGACATCAACATGAACAAGTCAATTGTACCAACCTTGAACAAACTGCTCCACCACAAACACCATTTTGCAAAAGCTGCTTTGGCTGCATGGTAATTGTCGTCCACATCATCATGCGTCATTGCACCATATAGGACATCGCAAATTGACGTTGTCCGGTACTGGATTGTACCCTCCATCAGGTGGTTCAATAAGTTTGGTACCTCTTGTGGGTCACCTTGCAGAACAACGGTTTTGGGTGTGGCAGTATGGTACACAAGGAGTGGATTGCGAACATCAACAACGAACTGCACAACCCTATCAGAGTATATTGAGTGACATGACAGGTTAAAGAACATGTCCCCAAACTGCTGCACAATTGACACATGACAGGTTGCAAGCCAGTTGCTAAAGACTTCAACCAATCCACCCTCAGTGTTGGTCATGAATACATCATGCCAAAACACAATAAGAGCACCAGAGTAATTGGTGGACTGTGTGTCAAGCATGCGAGTGACGAACTGGCGGAATGTGTCAGAGATGTCCTCACGCAATAGGGCACGCCAATTGCATGACAAAATCAGTTGCAAAATGGAAATAAGTCTCATTTTGCCGAATATTTTTCCAATAACCAAAGGTTTAAATTATAATTTCTATCAATTTTTCTTGTTTTTGGGGATGTTTTTGGAAGAAGATGATAACACTTTCACACCAATTGCTAATGCACCATTCTCTTTTATATACTTATAATTGTATATCTTCTCATACAACTCATTACCTGCCTTAATATTTGGAAAGCCAGGCAATACCTTGTACAATTTCTCATGGAACAACAACGACTTAAAATCAGGATATTTCGTCAATTTTACTATTTCTGTTTCCAATATATTCTCCTTATTGTTGCTCCTCTCTAAAAAGTGGATTTTATCCCCAACCTTATACTCCTCTACAACACCCTTATACACTCTCCCTTCCACATCCTTTAACCCTTCCTTTATAAGCGCAAACCATGGCTGGCGTAAATATAATTCATACACTTTCGGTTTGTTCGCTTTCTCTGTAATTTCCACAATCAATTTATTGCGATTCTCATATGCTCCTTTTCCATTGTTTTCCTTCTTGTTATTTTCTTTCTTATTATTGCCAGAGGTATTGTTTTCCTTCTTGTTGTTTTCTTTCTTGTTGTTTTCCTTCTTATTGTTGCCAGAGTTGTTGCCAGAGTTGTTATTTTCCTTCTTGTTATTGCCAGAGTTGTTTAAAGAGTTGTTGTTTTCCTTCTTGTTATTGCCAGAGTTGTTTAAAGAGTTGTTGTTTTCCTTCTTATTGTTGCCAGAGTTGTTGCCAGAGTTGTTATTTTCCTTCTTGTTATTTCCAGAGTTGCTGTTTTCCTTCTTGTTGTTGCCAGAGTTGGAGGAGTTGTTAGAAACATCCCAAGAAAAGGCTAACATTTTAGCATTTTTCAGGGCATCCCCATAGATATTTTTGTAAACTTTTTCACCATCTGCATAGCTTTTAGCGCTTGGAAGGATAGATTTAAGCTTCATTTCTTTTAACATAGATGGGACGTCATTGAATTGTTTAATATTTTTAACAATCACTTCAACTTTTTCGTCAGTTCTGGTGCCATTTTCTAAATCTTTGTAGAAAATTACTTTGTCGCCTTCTTTAAGTGTTGCATATTTTTCTTTAAAAAGTCTTCCTTCAACCATTTTTTTCTTATCTTTAACATTTTTAAAATGTTTTTCTTGTAAACCGAGTTCTAACATTATTATATAACTATACAAATATTTTTTAAAATCGGGAAAACACCATTTTTGAATTGTTAGATAAAACACCAGAGAATGGTTGAATATTCACAATTCTCCAGTAAAGATACAATTTCTCCCGTGTAAAATTATCATAAATTGGTTTATCATCAATATAATTAAATGCACGGTGCATTGTAATTTTAATTGGTTTAGTTTTCCCTTGGAATGAGTATTCCAGAATA
>JGI10211J14876_10000280_pt1 | contig 21467 bp, 19 predicted proteins | sample Etolagsediment_FD_14876 | JGI IMG/M metagenome (IMG submission 14876)
CACTTCTCTACACGTGGGACATTTATTACTATGGTTTTTTAACCAGTTTTCAATACATGCATAATGAAAATTATGTTTGCATTTTAATATTATAAGTTCATCTTTTTCTTGAAAATTATCCAAACATATAAAACATGTACTGTTTATGTTATCATTCACTTTTTTATTATGATTTTTTATTTTTTTATCTTCATTATTCATCTTTTTATTTTCATTATATATTTTTTCATTTCGTTCAGGAAAATAAGTTTCTTGGTTATGTTCTGTATCTTTCTCTGTATTAATCTCTGTATCAATCTCTGTATTAATCTCTGTATCAATCTCTGTATTAATCTCTGTATCAATCTCTGTATTAATCTCTGTATCAATCTCTGTATCAATCTCTGTATCAATCTCTGTATCAATCTCTGTATATATTTTTTTTTCTAATTTTTGAAATTCCTGATCTGTTAATGCTACAATAACATTTTCTAAATTTTGTTCTTGATCATTTACTGGAATATCAAGATGATTTATTATATCTATGTATTGAACAAATGGTTCATTATTTAAATTTGAAAAACTATTTATTATATTATTTCTTAATTCATTTGTAAATTGTTCCATTATTTGTTGATTAAATTGCTGGAAATTTAAATTATTGCTTTGATTTACATTTTCATTATTTTGAATAGGATGATTATTACTATTATTTCTGATTTCATCATTATTCAAGTTATCATCATTATTCATGTTATCATTATTTATGTTTTCATTATTCGTATTATCATTATTTATGTCATCATTATTATTTTCATTTTCATTATTATTAATATTTTCATGATTAATTGATAATGTAGATACAGTTTCATTATTATTATTTACTTGATTATCTAATTCTTGTTCTTGATTTTCTGTATTCGAACTAGATGAAATTGAAGTTATATCTATATTTGAATTTGGTAAAATTTGTGATCCTAAAATAGTAGGCATATAGAAATGCACATGAGGCATATGTAGTTGATTCGATTGATTATATAAATGTTGAAAATTAGATTGCGATAAATTATGTAATAATTGATTAGAAAATTGATGATAGGATGGATTATTATTTATATTTTGTAAAAAAGTTTGATGTGGATTTCTATTAATTTGCGGTAAAGATGAATCTGATACAGAATGATTATTTTCATTATTATTTTCATTATTATTTTCATCATTATTTTCATTCGTATTATTACTTTCTCCTGAATCGTTATTTTCTAACGCTTCATTATTTTCTATAATATCAATATCTTGATTATTTTCATCATTATTATCATCAAAAACACGATCATCATCACTATATTCTTCTTCGGATAAACCATTATTTTGATTATAATTATTCATGATATTTTGGAATAAAAACATAGGTCCCTGCATATTATTTTCTTGACTATTTCCTAAAAAAGAAGCACCTGTTGCTCCCATTTGATTATGTAAATTATCTAAGTTTGAATTAGGCCCTTGATTATTTAATTGATCCTGTAATTGTTGATTAAATTCTTGAAAAATATTCATAAATTGATTCCGATTATTTTCTACATATTGGGATTGATTATTCATATATTCAATGTAATTCGTACTTTCTCGTTCTTGATACCATTTTTGATATTCATCCAAATATACATTATTTTTAATAACATTTCCATGTTCATCTCTTTTACGATCAATTAATTCAAATTTTTCTATAGAAAAAGCTTTCATCATATCTATTGTTGATTGAACAGTTAATGAAAAGGGAAGTTCATTAGAACCTAGAATGAATGAACACAAACTTGTTTTATCATTTTCTTCTTCCTTTTTATACAAAATGTCATGATCATGCGTATTTTTTATGTTCAAAGTGACTGTACAAAATTCAATATTATAAATTAGTAAATTACAACATTGTAAAAATTTTTCTAATAAATGCCCCATAGAATCATCTTCTTTAATTTCTAATTTTTTCTGAAATTCATTATGATAAATAGTAATTAACATTTGTCACCTATAATATTATTATATTTAAATGTGATTTTAAGTATAGTTAAATTAAAGAAAAGATTCCATTTGCCAACAAAATACACATTTGCTATCAAAGGGTGAATTAGCACTTTGAGAAGGAACTTCAATAAAATATGGTTCAATTCCATCTAAGCTGTAAATATTATTAGGATCAGTGCACCCTATATTATTTTTATGATGACAATTTAGTTTTTTTAAATTTTTTCCACAATCATCACAATTCCCCATAGTGCACATATTATTATTATAGCATTTACCCTTTTTTTCTTGACACTTGATACAATTATTATAATTTTGACGTTTCATATATAATTTAATACAATTTTCAGCATCACATTTTTGAAAACAATTTTCTCTTTGTATTTTTATATCTTTTAATCCAACATTAAATGCCTTTTTACCAGCATTTTTTAATATAAACTTATCGAATTTTTTTTGGGATAATACTTTTGTTTCAAATTCTTCTAATTGATTTTTATTTACATTATAAAAATAAAGACAAATAATTAGTATGCATAATATAAAAAAATAAAATAGAATCATTATTATTATAATAATAGAATAAAAATAAAAATAAAAAGTTAATAAAAATGGTCATGAATTATATAAATAAATTTTTTTCATTCAATTAACATAAGACACAATAATTGTCTTTAGGATTGATAGGTTCATTTCCATTACAACTAAATCTATCGCAGCTAAAATTATTGATACAGAATTTACATGTATCTTCAAATTCATCATAACACATTAATTTTCTTTGACATGCTTTACATTTATGATAATTTGTTTTTTTTGATTCATAATCACAGCATGTTTTTTCTTTACATAATTGATTACATGTTTTTTTTTCGGGTCTTTTAATAGGATATGGTTTTTTATTTTTTGTTTGAATAACTCGATAACGAACTAATTTATTTGTATTGAAAAAAAGTTGATAAAAAAAATAAATAAAAAATAGTATAATCAAAGTAATAATAATAGTTATATCAATGTATTTTAAATACATCTTATACTATATATCAATGAAAAATTTTGAATGAAAAATAGATTTTAATTCAAAAAAAATAATTCTTTTTAGTTTTTTGAATGGATTTAAAGAAGAACAAATATATATATTTATACCTTTATTAATCATGTCTGAACCTAAAGAAAGAAAACAAGCTGTTTCTGCTTATAAAGAACTAACCGGAATTTTAACTGCTTTAAAATCTGAGGAGATTAGTCTGAATGATGCTATGAATAAAATTCAATTGAAAGAAACTAGACCAGCACGTCCTTATTGTAAAGTTACTGGAAGTGGTGCTCTTGCTCTTTACGGAATTTCCAAGCAACCTATTGTGATGTATGCTGATCAATGGAATAAACTAATTAAAGTAGTGAAAAGTGATTATGTAGATAATTATATAAAATATAATGAATCTCGCTTAAAATTTAAGAAACCAAATTATTCTAAGCAAAATAATAGTACTGAATCACGTCCAAAGCAAAATAATTCTACTAAAACTGATTTTATTGACACCAATGTTTCTGATGAATTGAATATCGAAAGTGAAGCAGCATAATATAAAAACAAGAAAATAAATAATAAAAATAAGATAACTATATAAAAATTAAATATCTTTATACATATATATTATTTATAAAGAATGAATTCTTATTTTTTTCGTAAATTAACAAATAACGATTATATTTCTTATTTAAAATTGATTAAACAATTTCGTACTACTTCTTATACAAAAGAACAATTTGATGATTTTATTTCTTCGTCACAAAATACAGATATTATTGTAATGATGAACGAAAATCAAATCATAGCTTCAGGAACAATTTTATATGAAACAAAATTAATCCATAATATTTCCCTTTATGCTCATATCGAAGATATTATTGTAGATAATCAATTTCGCAAACAGGGAATTGGTAAATTATTAATTGAATATTTAGTCCAATGTTGTAAAAATAAAAATTGTTATAAAATTTTATTAGATTGTCAAAAAGAATTAATTCCATTTTATGAAAAAAATAAATTTCAGGAAAATGGTGTTCAAATGGTTATTTATTTATAAATTAATATAATTTCTTTGAATATGTAATATATGTTGAATATTGGAATAATAAGAAATTTCTTTTTCTAAATTTTGTATCACTTTATTATTTACTTTACATAATACTGGTTTTTGTATTGATTTTTCAATATTTTTTACAAAATCTTGAATTTCTTGTTCTTTTTTTAGTTCTTTTTTAGGTGTTATAAAATATTCTTCTGAAAGTTTCATTGATTTATCATTGTAATAATTTATTTTCTTAATCCGTTTATTCATACTTTTTATATATTTGCTTTTTAAATTGATAAAGTAACATATTTTATTACTTAGAACAATGCTATATCCTTCATATTCTGCTTTTTTCAAAAAATAATAATCCTCACATTGATTATTTTCAAATTGTATGTTCTGACAAACATGTTTTTTAAATGCAAAACTAATTCCACAATGATTTTTTTGAATATATTTATCTTGTTTTAATGGAATAATATGCATTTTTTTATCACAAAAACGAAATAAACAAATATCAATCAATGGCTCTATTTTTTCTTCTATCTTTAAATATTGAATATATAAAGGATGAATGACATCATCATCGTCCACAAACCCGACCCATTTTGTATTTTTTAGATATTGAAAACCAATATTTCGTACTTGACCAGCATAATTATGTTTGTTTTTTTCAATATTACAAATACCTATTTTTTTTTCTAACTCAATATATTGAATTCTTTTATCTTGAATTGTTAAATTATTTTTTACACCATCAAATAAAATAATTGCATTCCAATTTTGATTTTCTAAATTTTGTAGTGAAATAATTGTATTTTTTAATGAAGAACGTGCTAAAGATGGTATAATAAAAGTAATATATACTTCTTCATCATTCTTTTCGTAATTATTATTTTGATTGTTTTCTTTATTTTGATTGATATCTTCATTTGATTTTTGTTGTAAATGATCGTTATTCAGTTTATTTTTAAAATATAAAGTATTCATAACTTTTTTTTTTGATAACCAATGGTGCATAATAAATTTATTTAATACTTTTACTTGTTGTAATTGATGTAATTGTATATAATACTCTAAATCAAAATGAGCAAAAATAGTTTCTAATGAAATATCAATTTGCTTCCAATTTTTTTTGGATAAATTTTTATAAAAAAATCTTTCTTCATCAATACCATTTTGAATATAATGTTCTAAAGCTTTTTTATAATTAGGAATAATAAATAAATCTTGATTAGAATGTATATATAATTTCCAATCAAAATAATCTTTTATATTTTTAAAAAAAGATCGCTTTTCTTTAATTCCATAAAATATATAATGAAAAAAACAATCTTGTTTATTGATTATATTTTGTTTTAGCAAATCTCGATTATTATATAAATATCCTATCCAATTAAATATTTTATAAAATTGATATAGATCTTGATATTTTTTTATAATTAATTTCTCATTTTTTCCATATAAATAATAATGAGCTAATGATTCATCACAAGTTAATAATTCTGAAAATCTATGTTTTTGAATAGTAAAATATAAATATTTATCTAATTCAATATTTTCTATTAAAGATGAAAATTCTTTTATTTTATAATTTCTTTTTTCTTCTTTGCCGTGTTCTAAATAATGTTTGATTGCTTTTTGCTTTGAATTTATTTTATGTTTTAAAAGATCAGGATTTAATAATAAATATAATTTCCATTCAAAATCGGAATCCATTATTTAAAAAATAGGAATAATTTTTAGTAAATATACAAATTATATAAATTTAATCAATTATATAAATTTAATCAATTTCATCAATTCAATCAATTATATATATTAGATTACTATTTTTATGAAAGAAGTAATTCTGCTTCTTTTAATTCTTCCGGAGTATTTACACCTTTAATATATTTTTTATGTTCATCATCAATAAGAAAACTTCCTACATTCACATTATTTTTATTTAATAATTCTACCATATCAGTTAAATAATATTCTTTTTGCTTATTGTTGTTTTTTATTTGCGGTATAAATTCTTTTAATATACAAGCACTAAATTTATATAATCCAGTATTTACCAACGATATTTGCTTTTCTTTTTCATTACAATCTTTTTCTTCTACAATTTTTAAAATTTCTTTCTTTTCATTGACAATAATTCTTCCGTAACCAGATGCATTTTCTAATTTTGATATAATGAGGGCATTATTTTCCTTAGTTTGTTGATGAAATTGATGTATAATTGTGCTATTAATTAATGGCATATCTCCATTAAGAATGATTACTTGTTCATTATCACGATAACAATCTAATGAAACTTTAATAGCATCTCCAGTACCACATGGATTACATTGCTGTACAAAATGTACAGACTTCCATTCTTCAGGTGATACAAATGATTGAACTGATTCTTTAATTTCTTGATCAAATTTTCCAGTAATAACTACTATTTTTGAACTTAGTATTAATGACTCTTTAATAATACGAACTACCATTGGTATATCTCCACAAGGGTGTAAAACTTTAGGTAATGCTGATTTCATACGCTTTCCTTCTCCTGCTGCCATGATTGTAATAACTAAGTCTTTATTCTTATCTGAATTTTTAACATTATTCTTATTTATATCCATATTATATTTCTAACATGGAAATCATTTCTAAAAAACAAACAAATATTATATCTATTCAACTGTGACTACTTTAGCCAAGTTTTTAGGTTTATCCGGATTATTTTCTCTTTGAACAGATAAATGATAAGCAAGTAATTGTAGTGGAATTATACTTAATAATGATGCAAATGATTTATTATATTGTACATAAATAATATTTTCTTTTTGAATAGATCGATTATTTGTAATATATAAAATTGGACTATTTCGTGATTGAACTTCTTCATAACAATTAATAACCTTTGATTCATATTCTAATTGATTATTTAATAAAATAACCGGCATATTTTTTCCTAATAAAGCAAAAGGACCATGTTTTAGAGCACTGGAAGAATAAGCTTCACTGTGAATATAAGATATTTCTTTAATTTTTAAGGCTCCTTCTCGGGCAATACATTCATCACAATTTTTTCCTAATATAAATAGATGTTCAAATTTTGATAATAACGCTAAAGGATTTTCCAGTTGTTTTTCTACCATTTTTAGACATTGTTCAAAATCATTACTTAAATTACGTAGATCTTTGATAATAATACTTCTTAATTGTTCATTTATATTTCTCTCTTGACTAAACCAAAGCGCACATAAACATAAACAGACTACTTGTGTAGTGAATGCTTTTGTTGAAGCCACACCCATTTCACGTCCAGCATTACAATAAATACCAAAATCTACTTCGCGTGCTATTAAAGAATCAACCACATTAATGATTCCCATCGTGACTATATTTTTTTGATTCGCAATTTGAATACAACGATGTAAATCTTTAGTTTCTCCGGATTGAGATATAAAAATCATTAATACTTCTCCTTTTTTAGGAAGGTCACTTTCTTCAAAATCAGCACCATCATATAATTGTATGGTTTCAAAATTGCATAATTTTTTAAAAAAATGTTTTCCATACATGGCTGAAAAATAAGAAGTTCCACAACCAAGTAGAATAATATGTTCAATATTTTTTAATTTTTCTTTATTAGCATTTAATCCCCCTAATTTTACATGATTATCATCTAAAATACGACCTCCAAGATTAATTGAATTTAAAATTTTTCGAGGTTGTTCCATAATTTCTTTTAATGTCCAATGAGCATAGGGAGATGGTGTTAAATCTTCTTTGATAGAGGATAACTTTTTAAATTCATAAGAAGATTGATAATTTAATACTATTTTTGAATCTATACATTCAATTTCACAAATATCATCATTTTGAAGAGTAATATAAGAATTAACATGTTGACAAAATCCACTTTGTTCTGATGTCACTATACAATAATTTTGATGATAACCAACAAGCAAAGGACTCCCGTTACGAACACAATATAATTTTTGAGATATAGGTTTATAGATGATCACTAATCCATAAGTTCCTTGTAAATCATGGATTGTTTGCTCAATAATAAGTCCAATATTGACCTTTTCTTTTTCATTTAATCCCTCTGTTTTCATAAGTAAGCGTTGATTATATTCTAATAAATTTGCAATCACTTCCGTATCCGTGGATGTAAAAAATTGAAAGCCTTCAATTACCAATTTATCTTTAATTTGTTGATAATTTTCAATGATACCATTATGAACAATTATAAAATCTTTATTATTGGACCAATGAGGATGTGCGTTATGATCCGTTTTCGAACCATGGGTTGCCCATCGATTATGTCCTACTCCAATTGTATATTTTTCTTGGTTTTTTTTCAAATTATTTTTTAATTTTACCAAAGCATCTTCCTTTTCATTGGAAGCATATTTTTCTAATAAATAATTTTGATTTATACCATCAATCGCACATAAACCAACGGAGTCATATCCACGATTTTGAAGTTGTTCTAATCCTTGTAAAATGCAAGATAATGTATGGATATCATTTCCAAAATTTAAGATACCAAATATACCACACATATATATAATACTATATAGATGTATAAAAAATAGAATAAAAAAACATATAAAAAATAGAATAAAAAAACATATAAAAAATAGAATAAAAAAAATATAAAAAATATATAAAAACATCTTTATATATCTAGTTTTATTTTATCATTACTTATCTACTTGATTTAATAATGATTGAATAATTTCATAAGTTTCATGTACTTGATTTATTTTATGACCAATTACTTTAGGATGATGTAATAAATAATAATCATTTCCATTTTCTTCATATTTATCCCCAAAATAATGAATTTCTTCAAATTTTCCTTCAAATAAATCCATGACTTGAACTTTGTCATATTCTTTTGGATAAATTGCAATCCCTACGTGGCCCCCTTCACATACTTTTATTTGTTCTTGAATATCTAATTCTTTCATTTTCTCTTTGCATTTTACTATTAGTTCTTGCCGAATCTTTTTTTCTTTATCTAATTTCATAAAATCACTACGCTCTATGTCATTCGCATTCATACCTATTAAAGACACATAGACCAATCCATTTCGTAAATCAATGAAATGTCCCGTTAAAGTATAAGAAACTTGACTTAAATAGTATAAACATACTTTGATAAGTTGATTTATTTGTTCATAAAGTTCATGTTTTCGAATATCTTTCACATATATATTTTCTAATTGTAATTCTTTTTCTGATTTATTTTGATAATATACACATCCACATTCAGTTAAATAATGATGAAAATAGATATGATCTCCAAATTGATCTAAATTTTTATTTAATATTCCTCCTCCAACAATTCCAATTTCATGTTTTTCTTTTAACTTATTTAACAATAATCCATGCTCATGTAAAATTTTTTTAGATGATTCGACTAATGTTCCATCAATATCAAATAAAAATAATTTTTTTCTACTATGAATTAATTTTACTTTATCATTATTATTTTTATTATTATTTTCATCTTTTTTTTCATTATAATTATTTACATTCATTCTATGATTTAAATTCATAGAAAAAATTTATAGAAAAAACAAAATGAAATAAATCTATCTATTTTTCAAATAATTTCGATAATTCTTTTGTGTAATATACATATATTTTTGATCATTATATAGAAAGAAAGGTAAATCAATCATCATAATTATCCATGAAGAAGGAATGGTATGAGTTCCATATTTTTCTATTTTCTCATTCAAGGGGTGATATTTTGTAATTGATAGTGTATCATATTCTAACTTTACAAAATTTCCTCGAAAATATAAGGAACTTTTTGTTGGATTTTTGGAAGGATTACGAATAAATAAATATCTTTTTCCTGGAATTAGTTGAGAGGGAAGTATCATATTTTATAAAAATAATGAAACATAAAGGAATTTATTAACTATAAGAAATTTTAAAAGTATGTTTTTAAAATTATTATTATTTTTTTCTTTAAGATATTTAAAATATACTTTTCTATTAATTAATATATTAATTAATATATAATTTTCCAAATTTTTTTTGTGAGTATAAAGTATAATGAACTCGAAAATGATGCATTCTGAAATGATGTCCGAAGAAATGAGTGGTGGTAAAAAAAATATGAAAGAAGAAAGACACTTTCGTGTTTGCGAATTAGATGGTAAAAAAGTATCCATTGGCGGTGTCACCTTAAAACATGGTCAATCTCCTTTAAACGCAGCAATGAAACTTTTAACTTCTATTGCTCATGAAAAAGGATTAGAAAAAATGAATAAATTAAAATTAGGAAAAGTCACCTTTAAAATTCAAGAATATACACAAGGTTCTAAAAAGAAAGTATATGGACCTTACAGAGGACATTTTCATGAATATACTGCTGCTGAAAAAAAGAAAGCTATGACTGCTAAAGGAAAACAAGGTTTCAAAATGAGACCCGTTGTGAAACTTGACAAAAAAAATAATAAAAAAAATAATGAAAAATAAATAAATTTTAATAATGATAAGAAAATTATAATTTATATTTCATAAAAATTTATTTTATAAAAATTTATTTTATAATAAATTTTTAATTATATTTAATTTTGGAAATAATACAACCAATTTACTTAATTTATTCGATTACCGCGCGTCCTTTATTATCATTCCAGTCTTTTTCAGCACGATCTACTTCTTCATTGCGATTGACGGTATTTTCAATTATATAAGATTTCATACCTAACTCTTTCATTTCATGCTTTAAATTATTCGTATCTTTTGGAAAACATGTTCCACCAAATCCTCTGCGTCCATCATGACCTGGTACAAAGCTATGACTTTCGCCAATACGTTTATCTAATATTGCTAATTTACGAACATTTTCATAATTAATATTTTTTTTTGAACAAAATTCTTCTATTTCATTACAAAAGGCAACTTTAACCGATAAGAAATTATTACGGAATAATTTTATCATTTCAGCTTCGCTATTGGATACAAAATGAATTTTATTATAATGAATCTTTTTATGTTGATAACTTAATTCAATTAATTGTGTAATTTGTTCTTTAAAAAGACTGTCTTGTTCTTGGTTTTTTAAACCAAAAATCCAATCTTCATTGTTGATAAAATCGTATTCAAAATTTTTTTCAGTTAAAAATTCGGGCATAAAATAACATCCTAAGCGATCACATGTTCCCGGAGGAACGGTACTGCGACAAACAACTAATTTTTCATCTAAAGAAATTATTTTCTTAAGATCATTGACAACTGATTCCAAAATAACAACATGACAACTTCCATCTTTGTTCATAGGGGTAGGCACAGAAATAAATATAATATCGACTTGACATAATTCTTCTAATGTTGTTCCCTTAGGAATACATAATTCAGGATTAATATCATAAACAACAAGTTCAACTTCTTCATTTGCAAGTATATTTGTTGCTTTTCCTACAAATCCATTACCAATAATACCAATTTTCATAATTTATACTTTTTTAGATATTTTATTTATTCATTTTAAATTAATTATCATTTAATTTAAATTCATTTAATTTATACCTTTTGAAAGTATCTCTGTTATTTCTTATCATTTTATGAAAATTCATTAAGTTTCTAATAATTCATATATTTTTTGATAATATTTTTGACATTTGTCATTATTATGAATTGGTATTAAGGTAAAAAATAAACTTGCACAAATATATTTCATATGTATAAATGATTCTTCACCAAAATGTTTTATAAAATAATTACTAAAAAAGGTAATTTTATTTTGTTCATACTTCTTATCTATTTCTTTATTTTGTAAAATTTTATCATAACCTACCAATGATTGATATAACTTCGCCCAATCATATAAATAATCCCCATAAATGCAGTTTTTATTTCCTAATTTTCCGCGCATATCAAAAAATTTAATTTTTCCAAATTCATTAATCATAATATTGGTCATTACCGGGTCACCATGAATTACACATAACTTACCTTCATCCTTTTTTTCATAATGATCTAAGAAATTAATTATTTTCTCATATATTTCATTACTCATTGGATAGGATGAATAATCGTATTGATTATATCGTTGTTTTACTTTATTGCAATAATTTTGATATAAATCATGTTTATATAATTCATAAGATTCTTGATTTTCAATTAATTTTTCACTATTTTGAATGCGAACTAATGAATTCATTATATGAAGTAACATTTCATCCGATAACAACATAGAAGTATATAAAGTACTAATCGATACCCCATTAATTTTTTCCATGGAATACCATTGATAAAATTCTCTATCATAATCATATAATAATGGAAACATATCTTTTATATTACAGGGAATATGTAGATAATAATGTATTTCTCCACCTAAATCAGCACCTTCTTTTTTAATTATATTACTTGATAAATATTGAAGATTATGAAAGTCTCTGGGATTAATTTTTTGATTATAAAAGCCTAATTCTTTTTCCATATCTTGAAAACAATTTAATGCTAAATCATCTATATAAACGTCTGCATAAGGTTTTCCAAAATAAATTTCATCATATGGAATTTCAAATTTATCTAATGTATCCAATGTAATTTTTCCGACATTTTGAAGAACTTTTCCTATATTTCCTTGGCATGTTTTCATTTTTCGAGCAGTATAAATAATGATTGTATTACCAAAAGTTTTTAAATAACGTAAAAAATGAATATTTTTTTCAATAGGTTCTACGGTAGTATAATCATTCTTGACCTTGGGAAAGGATACTAATGTGTTATCTAAATCAAAGCATATTCTCTTTTTTTGTATTATTTCATCTCCATAAATATTTTTACATGGATAATTGTTATAAAATTGTAATAATTGATAGGGTGTTCCTAGACAATGCCAATCGGAATAAGAAATCACTTCATTTTGAAAAATTTTATTTTCCGTAATCATTTCTTGGATAATTCCGGAAATATAAAATTCTTTTTTCTGCATTTTTTGTCCGCAAATAATTTTATCTGCATAAAACAAAACTTCCTGATAAGACTTAAATCCATAAGCTCCGCAACATGCATAATTTGATATTTTTTCTTTTTCGATAATTTTTGTAATTTTATTTATGTTATTAGAATTATCAACGTTATCATTTATTTTATTTTCTTCCAGCTGAATATAAGAATAACTTGAACCATCACTAAATGCATCTTCAAATGTAAATATTTTATTTTGTCCCTTCCATAATTGAATTATATTTATCGAAAAAAAGTTATCGGCATCTAGTGAAATTATTGGACAATCTTCCTTTAAAAAATCCATACCATGATGTAAAGCAATGGACAAAGTTTCCGCAGCACCACGTGTATTTCCCTGCAGACAATAAAAATAAAATGGATAGTCAGGATATTGTTTTTTCAATAAATCTTCAAATCGATATTGTTTATAATCAGGATGATAACAAATATAAATCCAGTCTCCATTATGAATTTGTAAATTATCTAATAAATAAAATAAAATAGGCTTTCCAAATACGGATATTAATGCTTTTGGTTTTTGATAATTATGTTTTTTAAAACGTTCTCCCAACCCACCTAAAGGAATAAAAATAATCATCTTTTAAAGATATAATTATAATTACAAACAATAATTATCCTTAGAATTAAACTTATTTTATTACTAAATAATTTGGTTAAATAACTATGAATAAATCTAATATAAAATAATTAATGAAAATAAGTATTGATAATACAACCTATAATTATCATTATGAAATCATACAATCTATTATTGAAAAATATGATTTTATATGTAATATTTCTAAATCATCCCAACACCATTTATATTTAGAAAATATTCATAAAAATGATTATATATCTTACATACAGAAAAAATATCCTCATCTTATTATTAACCAAAATCAACCCTATGATAAAAAAATATATGTCACTTTTTATCCAACATTAATCGAAGAATATAAACAACAATTACAACAGCCATCTATTTATTATTTTATTTCTCATCGTGTAGATGATGATTTATTAAAATATTCTAATGTTAAATTTCTGACACCTTTATGTAATGATAAACATAAATTTTTTTATTGTGATATACTACCTAAAATTACGAAAAAAAAAACAAAAATACCTATTTATGCTATTCAGGGAAAAGTTTATAAAAATAGAAGAGACTATCAACTACTTCTTTCCCTAGCAAAGAGAAGTTGGCCTTATGATTTTAAAATCAAATTTATTGGTGATGGAAATTTAGATAGTTTACCTATTGAATTTTTACAATATCGTAATAAAATACAAATTAATTTTAAATCAGATTATGAAGAATACCATAAACATTTTGAAGATGTATACGCACTATTACCATTATTATCAAAAATAAAACAACCTCATTATTATAAAAATCAATTAACTTCTACAATCAATTATATCAAAGCATACCAAATGAAAATAATTATTGATCAAGATTTACAAAATATATATCATTTTTTGGATACTTATGTATATCCTGGAGATAGAAAAGAGAAAGAAATCCATGAAAAATATATTCAAGGATTTCTAAATGCTTTTGAAAAATCATTAATTGATTTTTATGAAGGCGACCATAATGCTTCTTCATTAATTAAAAATAATAATACTATTTTTTCAATTAATCAAAAACAAAATCAAGAACAAAAACAAGAAAATTTACTCTTAGTTATTGACCATCAACATCAAAATAAGAATTTAGAAGTTATTGAATCAATTATTCATTATTATTATATAATTTTAAAAATACCAAAGGACCAATCCATAAAAATTTATTTAGAAAATATTTCAGACACAACTTTTATAAATTATATTCAAAAAAAATATACTTTTATTCATATTATAAAGGAACCTATTCAACATTATCATTATAAAATTTTTTCTTTTTTTCAGAATAATACGCAAACTATTCAGAAATACCAACGCGAATTAGAAAATCATCAAAAATACTATTTTTTGCTCCCCAAATATGATAAAAAAGTGGACATGCAATATAACTTCTTGGAGGCCAATTTTTTTTATTATATTTCCGCAAATTTAACGCAACAATTAAATTGTATTCCCATTTCTTATTTGCCATCAATATCCACTCCGAAGTTTCAATCATCTATACCTATATATGTTATAGAAGCAGATATACAGCGTAAAAATTATAATCAATTATTTACTATTTTAAAAATGAAACTATCTTATGATTATCAAATAAAATTAATTAGCTATTCATCTTTTTCTCTTCCACCAGAATTAAAAAAATTTGAAGAAAAAATTATTGTCAAAGATAATTTAGATTTTTCTTCCTATTTTTATGAAGTAGAAAATTGTTATGCGTATTTACCATTAGTAAATAAAGAAAATGAACCACAATATTATCAAGATACCTATTTATCCACGTTACATTATGCAAAATTTTATAAAAAAAAAAGTATCTTAGATGAAAAAATTCAATCTATTTATCAATTAACAAATGTAGTAGTATATCAAGAAAAAAATGATATATGGCGTGCTTTTCAAAATAGTTTAAAGAAATTTTATGAAAAATAAAACAGATTAATATTTATTTTTTTTCCTCCTATAAATTTTTAATAATTTAAGTTTATTAAATATTATTTAAATATTATTTAATGGTTAGTAAATAATGAAATACTTTTTATCATTACTTTGTATCATTAAAGATGAGCGATATTTGGAAGAATTTATTATATATAATCATATTTTAGGTGTAGAACATTTTTATATTTATGATAATGAAAGTAAAGAACCAATTCTATCTCGGTTAAGCCATCCTTTTTTTAAGAAAATGTGCACAATTATTTATTTTCCAGGGAAAGCACAACAAATTAATGCATATCATCATTGTCTAAAAAGAGTAAGAAATGTAACAAAATGGTTAATAATTATTGACGGTGATGAATTTATATTGCCTAAGAAACATAATTCATTACGTGATTTTTTAGATCAATATGAAGAATATGCTGCAATTGGTATTAATTGGATGATGTTTGGATCTAGTTTTCATAATAAAATTCAACCGGGATTTTTAATAAATAATTATACTTATTGTGAAGGAATTCAAAATCAGCATATTAAAACTATATGTAAACCTAATCAAGTATTAAAATTTTTAGACCCACACCATGTTAAACTAAAAAATCCTAAAAAATATGTAGATCCTTATAAAAGAATAATCTCAGGACCTTTTAATAATGAACCTACTTTAGATATTATTCAAATCAATCATTATTGGGGAAAATCAGCAGAAGAACATTATGAAAAACAAAACCGTGGTCGAGCAGATGCAGAAACAAAGTCACTAGTATTAAATAAAAATATTCATGAAAAATTTAATAAAATACAAAGTGATTTTATTATAAAAAAATATTTAAATCCATTAAAAAAATTATATTATGGATTGTCTATTAATATAGAACTTTATAAATTATTAAATCCGAAACTTGATTTAAAAAATTTAAATGAATATCAAGAACATTTATTTAAACATGGTTTATTTGAAGATTTTCGATATTATGTAATGAGCGATAAATATCCAAAATTTAATCACGAAATATATCGAAAAAATTATAAAGATTTAGAAAAAATGAGTAAATTTGAATTAGAGAAACATTATATTAAACATGGTATTAATGAAAAAAGAATTGCCGATAAAAATATTAAATAGAAATAAGAATTATGCGTTAAAAATAAATTTGTTATTTATCAATTGTATTTATTTTAATTGTTTATTTTAATTATTTATTTTAATTAAATATATATTTTTAACAATATAAGTTTATTAAATATTATTTAAATATTAGATAATCAATAGTATAAAATGAAATACTTTTTATCATTACTTTGTATTATTAAAGATGAACGTTATTTAGAAGAATTTATTATATATAATTATATTTTAGGCGTTGAACATTTTTATATTTATGATAATGAAAGTAAAGAACCTATCACAACTAGATTACAACATTCATTTTTTAAAAAAATGTGCACAATTATTCCTTTTCCTGGAAAAGTACAGCAAATTAACGCATATCATCATTGTCTAGAAAGAGTAAGAAATGAAACAAAATGGCTAATAATTATTGATGGTGATGAATTTATATTACCTAAAAAACATAAAACGCTACGTAATTTTCTAAAAGATTATGATGATTATGACGCTATTGGAATAAACTGGATGATGTTTGGATCTAGTTTTCATAATAAAATTCAACCAGGATTTTTAATAAATAATTACACTTATTGTGAAGGAATTCAAGATCAACATATTAAAACAATTTGTAAACCTAATCAAGTACTAGAATTTTTAGATCCACATCATGTTAAATTAAAACATCCTGAAAAATATGTAGATCCTCATAAACGAGTACTTAACTGTCCTTTTAATAAACAGCCTACCTTAGATATTATTCAAATTAATCATTACTGGGGAAAATCAGAAGAAGAACATTATGAAAAACGTAATCGGGGACGTGCAACAACCACCGATTTACGTGTAATAGATAAAAATGTACATGAAAAATTTAATAAAATACAAAGTGATTTTATAATAAGAAAATATTTAAATCCATTAAAAAAAATATATTACGGATTATCTATTAATATAGAACTTTATAAATTATTAAATCCTGAACTTACATTAAAAAATTTAAAGGAATGTGAAGAACACTTATTTAAAAATGGTTTATTTGAAAATTTTTATTATTATAAAATGAATGATAAATATCCAAAATTTAATCACGAAATATATCGAAAAAATTATAAAGATTTAGAAAAAATGAATCAATTCGAATTAGAAAAACATTATATAGAATATGGAATAAATGAAAAAAGAAATGCAGAAAAAAATATTAAATAGTTTTGTAAATAATTACTTTAATTCTTTATTTTAATTCTTTATTTTAATTCTTTATTTTAATTCTTTATTTTAATTCTTTATTTTAATTAATTTGTTTTTTATTTAATATTAAAATCATTTTAAAATTATTATGAAATCTTTTTTATCTTTATGCTGTATTATTAAAGACGAACGTTATCTAGAGGAATTTATTATTTATTATCGAATATTAGGTGTAGAACATTTTTATATTTATGATAATGAAAGTTCAGTGCCAATTGAACAACGTCTTCATCAACCTTATTTCAAAAAAATGTGTACCATTATTCCTATTCAAGGACATAAACAACAATTAAATGCCTATGAAGATTGTATTAATCGTACTAGAGATAACACGAAATGGCTAATAGTCGTTGACGGAGATGAATTTATATTACCAAAGAAACATAAATCATTACGAAAATTTTTAGGAGATTATAATGACTATGATGCTATTGGAATAAATTGGATGATGTTTGGGTCTAATTTTCATGAAAAAATTCAATCCGGAATTATGATTAATAATTATATGTTGTGTGAAGGATCACAAAATCAACATATTAAAACAATATGTCGTCCAAACCAAGTAATAAATTTTCGTGATCCACATTCAGTAAATTTAAAAAATCCCAGTAAATATGTAGATCCTCATAAAAGAAAAATTTCAGGACCTTTTAATAAAGAACCTACTTTAGATATTATTCAAATTAATCACTATTGGGGAAAATCAGAAGAGGAACATTATATGAAACGAGATCGCGGACGAGCTACTACAGAAAAAAAAAGAATCATTGATCCAAATCTTCATAAAAATTATAATAATCTTCCTGATGATTTAATTATCAAAAAATATTATAATGATTTATTGAAAATTTATAATGAATTAAATATTAAACCAATATCATAATATAATTATATCAATCAAAAATATCCAATGATATAAAATAAATTTCTTATTTTATTTTCTATTTCTTAATTTTATTTTATTTTCTATTTCTTAATTTTATTTTATTTTATTTTCTATTTCTTAATTTATTTTTCAAATAACTTAAGTACGCTGTTTTACTTCTACTTTGTAAAAACATTTTTAAATTTTTAGTATTATTATTAGTTATTTTAGAAACTAATCCTTCACCACTAAATAACATACTTGTAAAACCACGCATAACATCTGTATGAATTTCTGTATTTGCTTCAAACCCCATTATTACACCATTATCAATAACTAATGAATCGCCAGGTTTTATATTTTTTTCAATTACATTACCAAAAGCAGCTCCCCAGACAATACCGTCTGTTTCTGGAGCACTAATATTCACAAAAGAGATACCATAACCTGTTAGTAAACCACCCATTCTTATATTAGAACTAATTTCTAAATTTGGCGTACTACAAATATAAGAGCTGGAAACTAAATTTAAACTTTGTCCTTGCGGAATGTAAAATGCTCCAATATTTCCAGGATTGATTCCAGATAAATTTATATGCGCTTCCCGATCCCCCTTATTTGTAAATATATTATAAAAAAAAGAAGTACCACTTAACATTCTTCCAAAAGCACCCCATACATTTCCTGTTTGTGTACTAATTTCTATATCCGAACTCATGTAATTCATCGTTCCTGCATCAGCACGAATAGACTGCCCCTGTTTTAATTTTAAACGTACACATTGAAACCCGTCTCCTCCTTCGTAAGTGTACGTTGGTGCATCCTTTATACTTGATAGTAATTTACTATTTTTTATAAGTGATATATTGCTTTTATCTAAATAAATTTTATCATTATTATTAATTTTACCTCCTCCCTTTTTAACAATATCTTCTTTTTTACGTCCATGATTATTTTTAGAACTTATTGTATTCTTTTTTGTTATTCTATTAACCATGATGAATCTTATATTTATAGTAGATATTTTATATAAATATCATATTTAAAAAAACAATCATATAAAATATTAATCATGATTGAAAGAATATTAATTAGTTTTTATTGTGCTAGTCTATTTACTATATTTGCTTGGAACGGAAATGAACAACCATTTGATGTATTCATAAGTACATTAAAATGTTATCGAATATTTTTCATTTCTTTTTTAGTATTTTATTTTCTACAATATTTTATAATCAATTAACTAAGAAAATGGAAAAACTTTTATTAATAATTCTACATTTATTTTATTTCCTTCTTTATATAAAAAAAGATCTTGAAAATCTTCTAAACATATTATTTTTACATAGGGCCTTTGCTGACTCGCAAAATAATCTCGAAACTTAAAATCACCTTCACTTAATGGATATTCGTCTAACCATAAATTAGGTTTACCATATGCGTCAGAACATATTAATCCATGAAGGGAAGAAGAAATAATACATTTACATGAATATATAGCTGAAATAACATTTTGCCAAGGATCTGTAGGATTTATCAAAAAAAAATTTGATTGTTTAATTTTATTTTCATAATGTTTGTAATTTGACTTATGGGGAATTAATCCTATTTTATCTTTTAAAAAATGAATTTTTTTTGGTTGATAAAATTTTGGTAATAATAAAGCTGGATCTCCATATATTTCAGGTACATTTATCCTTTGATTTATTTTACTTTTTTCTAAAAATTTTTTAGATAAAGGTCCTCTAAGTGCTTTTATATTCAGATTTTGATAAGAATATTTATTACCTTCTAAAGGTGGGTCTGAACGAATACCACTACCAAAAATATAATAACCTTCTTTCGCAACGTGAATATAAGAGCCAATACATATAATATTATAATCAATGGATGTTAGTTTCGAATCTTGATTTAATACTAATTCATATTTATCAGGATTTATTAATTTTGATGTTATAAAAAAAGATAATTCATCCCCAAAATTTCCATGACCTTTTTTATCTTTAAAAAATAGTAGGTTCACTTTTTTTTTCATATGTGCTATTTATTATTTTCAAATATAATTTATTTTAAATATATACTTTATCCATATTTATACTTTATTCATACACATATTTATATTACATCTATTTTAATATATATATCCAATATCTTTAATTAAATTTTTTTATTTTATTATATAATTAATTAGTATAATAAATGTCCCTTTTAAAATTTCCAAAAAGTTTAATTATGGGAAAAAATAATTTTATTGCTTCTTCCGTAAAAATAGCGGAAAATGTAGTTATTGGAAATAATAATAAAATTTATGATGGAACAGTAATTTATCCCAATACAGTCATTGGAGATAATAATGTTATTTTAAATAATAATATATTAGGAGAACATCCTGTTCATTCAAAAGATAATTTTCAAGAAAAAATTCACAATGGATTAAGTATTGGAGACCATAATTTTTTACATGTTAATAATTTAATATTTAGTGGTTATGAAAAAAAAACAGTTATTGAAAATTATAATCAAATATTAGCAGAATCACATATTGGTCATGATACTCATATACATAATCATGTAACTCTATATCCACGCGTTATTACAGGTGGGTTATCTACAT
>JGI10211J14876_10000281_pt1 | contig 21423 bp, 19 predicted proteins | sample Etolagsediment_FD_14876 | JGI IMG/M metagenome (IMG submission 14876)
TTATTCAAAGGAATATGGAGTGGAGAAAATCATGCGGGATGTAAAGATCATCCAGATATATATTGGATCAAATGAGTTGATCCGTTCTCACGCCTGGCGCTATTTCTAAAATTCTATCCCCCTTCTGGCCTGAATCCCTTTGTGAAATGGGTGTTTTATCTCCCTCATCTCAAATACAGCAGATGCGTGTTCTTCCATCTCAGGGTGGGCATTCCTGCCACTTAATATTAAATGCAGATCCTTCGGTTTTAAAAACATCATCTCTCGTACCCTGTCCGGGTGAACAAGACCTAAATGGGTTGCTATATTAATTTCATCTAAGATAACTAAGCGATCCTTGAGAGAAAATACCTCCCGTAAAGAGGCTTCCCAGGCGCCTCTCGCAGCATCTAAATGTTTTTTTGATGGCTTCGATGATCCAAATATAAATCCTTCACCCATAGTCTTAATCTCGAGATTTGGAAATTTTTTAATAGCAATAACCTCCCCATAGGCCTTGGGTGATTTGATAAACTGTAATACGCTTGACCGGATTCCATTGGCTGCAAAAAACATAGCCCTTCCCAGGCAATAGGTAGTCTTTCCCTTACCGTTTCCAGTAATTACCCCAATGCATCCCTCCTGATTGCTGCCATCGATCTTCCATAAGCCTTCCTCTTTCTTATGTTCAACCATCTCTGTTACAAGATCTGCCTGTTCAATGATTTCGTTTTTTGCATTCCTGCCAGTCACAACCAATTCCACGTTGGCTGGTTTTTTTTCTATAAGGTTGATAACAGTGCTCACAGGGATAATGCCCATATCAACGAGGTGGTTAATATCTTCAAGGATAATAATATCAAAGGTACCGCTCGAAATTATTTCCTGAATATGTTTAATGGCAGTATTAATTGTATCTCTGTCACTGTGATGGAGGTTTTCATCAAAGGCTCCATCTTTTCCATGTTTTAATTGTAAGCGTTCAACCATTACATGCGGCTTAAGAAAGGAAAGTGCCCTATCCTCTGTGTCGACAAAGGGATGAGGAACAAATCCCATTATAAAGGTTTTGAGATTTTGCCCTGTGGCCCTCAGACTAAGACCTATGTGTGAAAGATGTATCTGCCCTGTTTTTCCAGTATAAACCTGAACTAATCCTTGCTTCATCTTCTGCTTCCCTGTTCTCTTTTCACCATTCGCACATTACTGTTTACCTTATGTCTCTCTGATCAATAAACACCTATCACTTACAAATAAACTATATGACCATAAGGAAAAAATCTATAACATTTTCTTTACTAAAACACAATTCTTTCGCCCATAGATTGACATGAACATTTAAATTAGTTAAAAGATGGAGCAATTAAGGTATGCTGGATTTTAGTTTCAGTTTCTCTGTAAATAATCGAAAGGACTGTTAATGAAAAAAGGGCATAATTTCGGACTTGTTCAGATTTATACAGGAGGAGGAAAGGGAAAGACAACCGCCTCCCTTGGTCTCGCTGTAAGGGCTGCCGGACACAATTTCAAGGTTGCTATTATTCATTTTATGAAGATATGGGATTATGGAGAAGTAAAAAGCCTTCAAAAGCTTGGGATTGATCTTTTTCGCTATGGAACAACAGAACTCATTGACCCCAATAATCCATCACCTATAGACCATGAGGAAGCCAATAAAGCACTGCTAAAGGCAGAAGAGCTTATGGAAAAAAGTGACTACGATATCCTTATTTTAGATGAAATCAATGTGGCTATTGATTTTAACCTGATTCCCTTGAAAAGGGTAGTTGATCTTATAGATACAAAACCAGATAACCTCGAATTGGTTCTTACCGGACGAAATTGTCCTCAGGAACTCATTGATAGGGCTGATCTTGTCTCCTTTATAGACGAAATCAAGCATCCTTATCAAAAGGGAATAGAGGCAAGGAAAGGGATTGAGTTTTAATTAAAGGAGGCCGGATTACATGTTCATCACGTTAATGAGAAAGCACACGAAAGGTATCTTGGTTAAGGTAATGGTTGGTCTTATCGCCGTTGTCTTTGTTTTTTGGGGTGTCTACGCAATCCGAGAAAAGCCTGGTTCAAAGATTGCCTATGTAAATGGCGATTTAATCACAGGGTTGGAATATGAGGCAAAATATCGTGAGATGCTCGATGCACTGCAAAAACAATATAAAGAATACTGGAATGATTCTCTTATCAAGGCATTTCAAATCAAGCAAAGGGCTCTAGATAGCCTGATAGATAAGAGATTAATCAGCCAGGAGTCTAATAGAATCGGCCTCGGGATTACAGATGATGAGGTAGCGAATGCTATTGTTGCCTACCCTGCCTTTCAGATAAATGGAGAGTTTGATGAAGGAAGGTATAGGTCTCTTTTAGGTTATAACAGAATGGAACCAGCGGACTTTGAATCAACAATAAAATTAGAGTTGTTGGGCAAAAAAATCCAAAACTTTATCAAATGCTTTTTCCCACTCACAGATATGGAGATTATGGATTATTATACCTATCAAAAAGAAAAGGTTAATATTGGTTTTATCTCTTTTAATCCCAGGGACTTTAAAGGAAAAACAGAGGCAAAACAAGATGAGAAAGAGGCCTATTTTGAGGCAAACAAGGAGAAATATCGGATTCCAGAAAAGATAAAAATAGCCTATCTTGTCCTTACTCCATCTGATTTCTTAGACAAGGTAACCATTGCAGAAAAAGAGATATCAGACTTCTATGAATTAAATCAAGAAAGCTTTAAAAATCCGAAAAAGATTAAAGCAAGACATATCCTTCTTGAGGTATCGCCTGATGCATCGGAATCAAAAGAGACAGAGACAAAAGAGAGGGCACTTTCTCTATTAAACAGGCTAAAAGATGGTGAAGATTTTGCAGCACTGGCAAAAAAATACTCTCAAGGGCCTACTGCATCAGAAGGAGGCGATCTTGGGTATTTTACGCAAGGAAAAATGGCTAAACCCTTTGAAAAACTTGCCTTCAGCCTTAAAAAGGGAGAATTAGGTGGACCAGTAAAAACCCAATTTGGCTGGCATATAATTCAGGTAGATGATATCAAAGATGCTACTATTAAAAGCTTCTCTGAGGTTCGAAATCAAATAGTAACCACAATAAAAAATGATATAAGTAAGGAAATAGCACATGAACGGGCTCTCACCTTGATGGATCAAATGCCCTATGACATTAATTTAGCTACGTATGCAGCTCAACATGGTCTTACAGCAAAGGAAAGTGATTACTTTTCTAAAAAAGGGGCCATTCCAGGGCTGGGGGGGGATGAAAGGCTTACAAAATCTATATACTCCTTAGAAAAGGGGGAGACAAGTGAGATCATCGAACATAAGGATAAATTTTATATCATCCAGGTGGTTGACAATAAAAATTCTCATATTCCAAAAATGAGTGAAGTCTCTGTTCAATTACAGAAAGATTTTGTAGATCACTTATCTCTTGTTGCAGCAAAAAGGGAGGCGAAAAGCTATCTTGAGAAATTAAAAGGGGGTACTGATTGGTTTGAGTTGGCTAAAGATAAAGGATTAAAAACAGATGAAACAGGCTTTTTTACCAGGAGAGAGAATATAAAAAAAATTGGTTACTCACCATTGCTATCTGAGATCACCTTTTCCCTCTCATCTCAAAAGAGATATCCAGATGATGTCTTTGAGATAAATAATAACGTTTACATAATTAAATGGCTTTCAAAAGAAGACATACATATGAAGGATTTTGATAAAGAAAAGAAATCTTTTAAACAAATGCTTGCTCTAACAAAAGACAGGAGAATATTTAATGCCTGGCTTCAGTCCATAAAAGAAAAGGCGGAGATAAAAATTGTTACCCCAATTGAGTAAAAATACCCCAATTGTTGGAAATTTTTTCTTGACATAATTCAAAAATAAATGTTGTAACTACCCAGGTTCAAAGTTCCAATGTTTCCCGATAAATCGGGGTTCAAAGTTAGAGAGCGATGAATAATGTAGACTGACAAACCGTGAACGATGAACCGTGAACCTGACAACCTTCTAAGTTACTAAATGTTTATCTCCAATACAATTCGAACGTCATAGTGAATAAGAAAAGGAGAAATAAAAAGTGAAATCTCTAAAAAATGCACTCATGATTTTCATTACTTTGCTACTCGCATTTCTGATCAATCCTGCTAACACCCAAGCAAAAGACGTGGTTGAGAGCTCCTATCACGGGCAGCTTGGAAGAAGCCCGGCACTCGGTGGCTGGGGTAATGGCTTGGGGATGCTAGAAAAGTGGTGTGCGATCCCTAACTTTAGCTTTGAAAAACAGGGAAGAATAAAGGGATGGAAAAAACAATGTGGTAAATGCCACACCTCCACCTATAGGGATCCCGCAACTGGAAAGACCGATTGCCGGCTTTGCCATAAGACCAAGGATGGAAAAGGGGAACCAACAATAGCCCAATGCACGAAGTGTCATGTGAAGGATTATGCCAAAAGAGGGGATATGTTTGATGAAGAGCATGATATTCATATTGCAATGGGTATGAGGTGCCAAGATTGTCATGAGAGGCTCACAGATCCCCATAGCGATCACCAGTTTGCCAAAGGATATGCCATTGATACAACAGAAGACACCATGAAAGGAACACTTTCCTGTACCAAATGCCACGAAGAAAAGCCCCATGGCAATGTTGATGAGGGCAAAATCATCGACAGTAGGCATGTTAATAAAATAGCATGTGTCACCTGCCATACTGGTCCAAGGCCAGGTAAGGCTATTAAGAGCAGGGCCTGGAATAAATTTACAAAAGATGGCAAACCCGTCACAAAAAAGAGGGCACCTGGATGGATTCCGACACATAAATGGTATACGGGGAAAAAATTGGGTCATCTGCCTATTTTAGGATCAACCGACCTCATGGCCAAAATCCATCCGTTTAACGTGATTAAAGTGACGTGGTTTATCGAAAGAGGTGATGCTACGCTTGACGATGTTATTATTGCCCCTGAGGTAAAGGCAGCAGATGCCAACAAGGATAGAGAAACAACGGTTGAGGAGATGCGGAAATATGAAAAAGGAAAATACAAAGATGCGACATTAGTCAGCAGAGAGTTTAATTTTAGTATAACTCACTCCGTTGTTCCAAGCGACCAAGCCTTTGGCTGCTTTGACTGTCATGGAAAAAAAGGCTATGTCCTTAACTGGAAAAAACTTGGCTATGATAAGGACCCGCTTGAATAGGGTCATTTGCCAAGACCATAAAACACAAATGCCCTCCCTCTTTTAGAGTGGAGGGCATTTTTTTATGGTATTAAAAAAAATACAATGTCCATTGAATGTAGTCAGTTATATGTAGTAATAAAGAGAAAGAAATGTGGCAGCCTATGATTATTTTGTTCAATCGTAAAAATGCCCACTACTCTTTTCTCGTTGTGGCCCTGGATTGAACGATTTTTTTCAACGGACCACAGACAACTGACAACGGACACTATATCATTAGATATAGGAGGCTATTATGGTATTTATAGAAATTTTGGAATGGTTTGATGAGACCGGACAGGAAGTGGTTCATAGAATTCCAGAGAAGGGCTCTGCTGATATCAAGCTTGGTGCACAATTAGTTATAAGAGAAAATCAGGCTGCCATATTCTTCAGAGATGGTAAGGGGCTTGACCTTTTAGGGCCCGGCAGGCACACTCTTTCCACCCTTAACCTTCCTATAGTAACCAGGGTTCTGAGTCTCCCCTTTGGATTCAAGAGCCCATTTCGAGCTGAGGTCTATTTTTGCAATCTGAAGAGTTTTGTCAATGTCAAATGGGGAACCAAGGAACCGGTAGCCTTTCGAGATAGCGAGCTGGGGTTGGTCAGGCTGAGAGCCTTTGGTGTATACGCAATGAAAATTGTTCAGCCGCTCCTTTTCATAAATACCCTGGTAGGAACCCAAGGTGTCTATAATGCTGAGCAGGCGGGTGATTACCTCACGGAGATTATTGTCTCCAGGTTCAACGACATGATTGGGGAAATACTGGATACTATCCTTAATCTACCAAAATATTATGATGAACTTGGGGTGGGGCTCAAGGCGAGGGTTCAGGAGGACTTTGGAAAATTTGGGATTCATCTTGAGGATCTCTTTATCAATTCCATCACACCACCTGCTGAGGTTCAGAAGATGATCGACGAAAAGAGCGGCATGGGAGCTGTGGGAGATCTGGACAAATTCATGAAATTCAAGGCAGCCAAGGCCATGGGGGATGCAGCTAAACAACCAGGTGATGGCGGCTCTGCTGGCACAGGTATGGGTCTTGGTCTTGGTGCCGGCCTGGGTATGATGATGCCTGGCATCCTTCAACAGTCTATGCAGGCAACAGCAACGGGTAAGGCTCCAACCATAAGTTGCCCGAAATGCCAGGCCCAGATTGATCCTAATGTGCGTTTCTGCCCCCAGTGTGGTCACCAGATCATCAGGGAAAACACCTGCCCCCAGTGTGGGAAAAATCTACCTACTAAGGCAAAATTCTGCATGTTCTGTGGCACAAAGGTAGAAAAGATTAAAGCTCAATGCCCTCACTGCGGGCATGAGATCCTTCCTGGTTCCATATTTTGTAATAGTTGTGGAGAGAAGATTACTTAAGAAATGTCAGTAGTTCGTTGTTCGTGGTCTTTTGTATGCCTGGCAACAGTCAACGGACACTATCAAATAGTATCCTATGAACATCACTATTACGTGCCCTCAATGCGGCGCTGAGGTTGAACTTGCCGAGGAGGATACCGTTTTTAAGTGCCTCTACTGCGGCTCAACACTGAAACCTACAGGTCGAAACCGAGTTCAGTCCTTTTTTATCTCACCCAAGGAGACTGCTCACAAGGTAGGCATAGCTCTTCTTCGTGCCTTAAAAACTAACAGTTCAAAAGATCTACACATAGTTGAGCGCTATCTTCTTTACGCACCCTACTGGCGGGTGAATGGTATGCTTTTTCAGTGGGTCTTTGGTAGAAAATATTTTAAAAGTCCTGGTGGACAAAAGGCATGGGAAAATTTCAAAAAACTGAGAGCTACGCCATGGTTTCGAACATTTCCCGCCTTTGATTCCTCAAAATGGGGCCTTTTCTCCCTTGGTCTCAGGGCTCAAGTATTAAAAGTAATGCCCTTTAATAAACAAAAGATGGGCAAAGACCCCCTCCTCATAAAGCAAACTATTTCCTTTAAGGCAGCTGTTGACCGGGCTCAAAATTCTATTATACGCCAAAGAAGTAGTGGCTCGATCCAAGTGGAGATGCTCAACTCAGAGCTGATAGGTGAGCGCTATTCTTTGCTCTATTTTCCATTTTACTCCTACTCCCTCACAAATAATGGGCAAAAATCCTTGCTCATTGTCGACGCCCTTTCACACAAGGTTATCAAAGGTAACCTGGATATAGATGAACTTACAAAAAACTCATCTGGTGATACAATCCCCTATAAGCCGTTGAATTTTATCCCCTTTAAGTGCCCTAATTGCGGCTGGGACTTCCCCTTCACACCTCATGCGCTCATTCATGTTTGCAAAACATGTGGTCGTGCCTGGCAGGAAAAAGGAGGTAATTATGTACCTGTACCATACAAAATATCTTTGAAAGATAAATCCATTCAGACACAGTGGAAATATCTGGCCTTCTGGCGACTGACAGGGATTGTTAAATCACGGGACCGGGATTACAAAACACTTAAGGAGTTTTATGAACTCTTTCCCCTGCCCAGGGTCTTGGACGAAGAGACAATAAAAAAGAGAAATATCTCCTTTTATATACCTGCTATCCGAATAAAGAATGTGAGAATAGTTGATAAATTTTCAGCCCAACTAACGCAATCCCAGCCTCAATTTCCAGAAAGTGATATCGACACCATTGAAGGCCTTGATCTATCCGATGTATGGCTTCCTTTAAAAGAGGCAAAAGAGATGGCCCATGTTCTTCTGTTCTCAATGACAAAAAAAGAGCATAAAAAGACAAAGAATATTATAAAAGATGCCCAGATACATTTTACAAATGCAAGGCTTTTATGGATTCCTTTTATGGAGAAAGGTATTTATCTAAGGGAATCTCACACAAATTTTGCCATTCAAAAGAACGCCCTTGATATCAATTAGTTGTTCAGAAGACTGCCAATAACAAATAAAGGTGTGCCTTATGAGATCAATGTAACAAACTGTTCTTTTATGCAAAGCAACACAACGGGCGTAAAATACATGAGGAGGCATTTATGCCAAAAAAGGGTTTTTACCACTTATAAATTATCGTGAATATCCCGTTGAGGAAATGAAACAGCGCGCATCAGAATTTTATTCAGAAATGAAGCGACGCCGAACGGTTCGTCAGTTTTCGGATCGGCCCGTTCCTCGTGATATTATCGAAGACTGTGTATGCACAGCTTCATGGCTTTGTACCTGACGGTGGAAAAAAGAAACACTATTATGTAAATGAATCAGCAGGTATTACCACAGGTATGCTTATTGCGGCAGTACACCATGCGGGTCTTTTTTTATTGACTTACACATCCAGCAAGATGAGATTTTTAAACAAAATTCTTTCTCGACCTTCAAATGAAAAACCTTTTATGATCCTTGTTGTCGGGTATCCGGCTGAAGATACGTTTGTTCCGGCAATTCGTAAGAAAGCGCTGGAAGATATTGCCATATTTCTTTAGGTAGATTATACCTCTTGTGTCACGACAATAGAAGGATAAATGGTTTTCCCATAATCAAAGGATTTGGCTCAGGAATAACTTGGTTCTCTCATGAGTGGGATTGGTGAAGAAGTGTTCTGCGGTTCCCTCCTCAACAATCTGGCCTCCATCCATAAACACAACCCGGTCAGAAACTTCTCTCGCGAAACCCATTTCATGTGTTACAACCGCCATAGTCATGCCCTCTTGGGCAAGTTTTTTCATCACGTCTAAGACCTCACCGATCATTTCAGGGTCCAGCGCCGATGTAGCCTCATCGAACATCATAATTTTGGGGTGCATGGCCAGTGCCCTGGCTATTGCAACGCGTTGTTGCTGGCCGCCTGAAAGTTGGGATGGATAGTTTTTTTCTTTTTCCAGAATTCCTACCTTATTCAGCAAATCTCTTGCTATTTCAAGTGCCTCTTCCCTGTTTCTCTTTCGTACAATCTTTTGTGCAAGGGTAACGTTTTCTATAACGGTCTTGTGTGGGAACAGGTTAAAAAGCTGAAAAACCATGCCTATATCTTCCCGAACCTTGTTAATGTTTACCTTTTTGCCATATATATCAACGCCATTAATAAGGATCTCGCCGCTGTCTATCTCTTCAAGCCGGTTAAGGCATCTTAGGAAAGTACTTTTTCCTGACCCACTGGGGCCTATGATTACCACAACCTCACCTTTTTTAATATGTGCTGAAAAGTCAACCAGGGCCTTTACCTCCCTACGGTCATGGGTTCTGAAGGTTTTATATGCATTGTTAACTCTAATCACTTATCGCCATCCTCCTTTCAATGTATTGGGTGGCCATCGAGAGAGAGAAAGTCATGATTAGATAGAGGAAAGCCACGGTAAAGTATATCTCAAAGGTATAGTAGGTTCTGGCCACGGCCTGCTGCCCTTGAAACATGAGATCGGCCAGGGCAATGACGGATACCAGGGAGGAGTCCTTTATGAGAGAGATGAATTGGCCTGCCAGGGGAGGTATAATGCGTTTAAGGGCCTGCGGAAGGATAATATGGCGCATGGCCTGGGTATATGACATGCCAAGGGACCGGGACGCCTCCATCTGTCCCTTGTGTATGGATTGGATCCCAGCGCGAACGATTTCACCTACATAGGCCCCCGCAAATATAGATAGAGCGGCCGTACCAGCCACAAATGCAGAAAGCCTCAGCATGGATCCCACAAAGAAGTAGATGATAAAGATTTGAACAAGAAGAGGTGTGTTTCTGATAAGTTCCACATAGGCCAGGGAAATTCCTCGTGTCACAGGTTCTTTGGAAAGTCTTGCAATACCCACAATGATTCCAATGATGATGCCGAAGATAGTGGAAACAATAGAAATTTTTAATGTCAATACAAAGCCCATCATCAGGACACCCATATGAAGGCTTGGGATAAGGTCATCAGCAGATTTTGAACCATAATAGAACAGCATTTGAGGGATTGTTTCCCAGTGCCATATGTAAGTGATTCCCTTGGTTACAAAAAAGTAATAAGCAATTGCTATGATGCCGGCAAGAACTGCCAAGGTAATTAGCGATCTTTTAGTAAAGGTCAAATCGTGCCTCCTCATCTCGAACAAAAGGGGGATGTAAATGCTATCCCCCTTTGCCCCTGATTTACTGCTTTTTCGCCATTTCCTCTATATAGTCCACAAACCATTTTTGTTTAAGCTGTTCCCAACGCCCGTCACCGCGAACTTGGTGCAGGAAGTTGTTGAGAAAGTTAAGAAAATCCGGGTCTCCTTTGCGGATGGCCCAAGCGAGAGGCTCATAGGTCAACGGTTCGAAAAGTCCCATAGTAGTGTCCTTATATTTGGCTGCAAAGACCCTAACTTGAGGTTCGTCATAAATGTACGCATCTGCCAGTCCGTTTGCGACCTGAAGGGCGCCTTCCGCCTCTGTCTTGAATAATTTGAGTTCGGCCTTGGGCATCAACCTCTCGGCAGTAAAGCCCCCGGTTACTCCAAGCTTGCTGGTGATAATGATGCCTTTCTTATTGAGATCCTTGTAGCTTTTATATTTACCCTTATCTTTCTTATTTATTAATAGGGACTGCCCAATATAGTAGTAAGGCTCACAGAAATTGATCTTGAGGTTCCGGCTTTGGAGAACCGTCATACCTGCCATGATGATGTCAAATTTATGTGTCATCAAGGACGGGATGATTCCATCCCAGGCAGTATTCATAATCACAACCTTTTTCTCTCCACCCTTACCAAAAATGGCTTTGCCCATTTCATAGGCCATATCCACATCAAAACCAACGATGTTTCCCTTCGCATCCTGCATCTCAAAGGGTTGATAGCCTGCCTCCAGTCCTACGAGCAGTTTTCCGCGCTTTAAGATTTCCTCAAGGGCAGATGCCTTAGCGATATCTTCTGATGATAAGGCCATTGCAGACCCTACCCCAAACGATCCAATAAGTATTGAGATAAGAAGCACGAACAGTAACTTTTTCATCCTAACCTCCTTTTTTTATTAATTTTAGTAAAAAATAAGAAAGCGATCATGGACTTTGCCATTGCCCATTCTGATAAATATCTTTATCTGTCACCTCCTTTCTTTCTCGATTGAGTAAAATTTTTCTTTTACCACTTACAATCTGTTTGTGTTTGTATTTATCACATTTTTCTCTCATAAACCAGAAAACTGTCTTTTATCTCTATAAAGAATTTTCAAATCCTGTCAACGAATTTATTTAAGTGGATGTGTCGCCTACCAAAATCGGTTCGATTCTCTCCAGTGCCCAATCGATCTCTTCTCCGGTAATTATCAGCGGTGGCATAAAGCGAATGACATTTTCGTGGGTATCCTTACACAGCAACCCTTGTGCCATCAGTTGCTCACAAAAGCCACGGGCCCCGCCAGCTTCGGGGACAAGTTCGACACCAATCATAAGACCTTTTCCCCGGACTTCTTTGATGGAGGGGCTTCTGATTCCTCTCAATTGAGTCAAAAAGTAATCCCCAAGCTTGCTCGCATTTTCTATCATCTTCTCTTCAATTAAGACCTTGATGGCCGTGCGAGCCACCGCACAGGCCAGAGGGTTACCGCCAAAGGTACTTCCGTGCTCACCGGGCATAAAGACGCCCAGGACTTCAGTATTGGACAATATTGCCGAAATGGGATAAAACCCTCCAGAAAGAGCTTTGCCAATAAGTGTCACATCAGCCTCGATGTCATCGTGCTCTTCAGCCAGAAGTTTGCCTGTCCGGCCCAGTCCAGTCTGTATCTCGTCAAGAATCAAGACCACGTCATTCTGCTTGCAAATAGATTTAACCTCCCTTAGATACCCTGACGGCGGAACAATTACTCCTGCCTCCCCTTGGATCGGTTCGACCAAAAAGGCCACAGTGTTTGGCGTGATAGCCTCTTCCAGGGCCCTCGCTTCGCCAAAAGGAATGATTTTGAAGCCAGGGGGATAGGGTCCAAAGCCTTCTCTGTACTGCCCTTCACTACTGAATCCAATAATTGCTATGGTTCTGCCATGGAAGTTGTTCTCGCAAACAATTACTTCAGCCTGGTTCTGAGGGACACCTTTGAGTTTATATCCCCATTTGCGAACAGCCTTGATTACCGTTTCTACCGCTTCAGCCCCGCTATTCATGGGAAGAACCATGTGCGAATTGGTCAAATTACAGATATCCTCATAAAAAAGTCCCAATTGGTCATTGCGAAAGGCCCGGGAAGTAAGGCACAGCTTTTGGGCCTGCTCGATCATGGTTTTCATGATTTTAGGATGGCAATGTCCCTGGTTGACTGCTGAATAGGACGAAAGGAAATCCAGGTATTTCTTGCCTTCCACATCCCAAACCCATATACCTTCACCACGGTTTAAAACTACATCAAGGGGTTTGTAATTTTGGGCGCCGTATCTATTTTCTAAATTAATGAAGTATTGAGTATCCATTCACATTCCTCCTTTCCATGTCCTTGCACATATATTCACCTATTCTGGGAACCCGATTGAAATCTGGAGGATTGTAGAGAAAAAAAATAAAAGAAATTAGACATAACCTCCAGAGTGCAGGAAACCATTTAGTGATGCATACTTAAAAATTGTATAGGATAAAGTCACGTGTGTGTCAATGGTAAAGGTATTACTATGGTAATATCAACGTCAATGGATGGTATAATGATTCGCTGTGACATTGATCTGTCATTACAAAAGCACATCGGCCAAACTGTTATAGTTCCTTTGTAACATTTTCGCTCTTTGAAATTACCTGGTCCCTTTCTTTAAGTATCGCTGGGTATTATCAAAGAGTCTTTCTTTCGTGAGTTGCTTCTCTGGATGCTTGGCTATCAATGTATCAGCCACCTCGGCTACGCATGCTGGACTGGAGGCTTTCCCGTTAAAGGGTACAGGCGTATCAGTTTCTACTAAAATGAGTTTGGGATCTATGGCAAAGGCACAATTCAAGGCCTCCTCCGAAAAAAGTATGGAAGGGCCAACAGAGACAAAAATGCCTTCTTCATTGGTTCGCCTCAAGAGTTTCTGTGAATGGGCAAACCAGTGAAGGAGGGCTGAAAGCCCGGTTTTCTTATGAAACGTAATGGCTTCTTCCATGGTCTGTCTGAGTGCCCTTCGGGAGTGAAGGTTAATGGGTAAGTGATTCTCTTCCGCTATCTCCATCTGAGCGTGAAGGGCTTCATGTTGCCTTTCTTTCTCTTTTTCCGTGGTAGCATACTTATAATCCAGACCAATTTCTCCAATGCATGCAGCCTCATGCGCATGGATTTTTAAAAAAGAAAGGGATTTTTCCCATTCATTGTGTGACATAGAGAGAACATCAACAGGATGAATGCCCAGCCCAGGAAGAATAAATTCTGGAAAAGCATCTCTGAGTTTTAGGGTTTGCTCCATTGTCTGCAAGTTTTCACTTACCACAACCGCCTTTGTAATGCCAGCATCGTAAGCCTTAATAATAGCATCTTTCACATTAGAAAGAGAATAGAGATGGCAGTGAGAATCGATGAGGTTCATAGGTTTTTCAATTCACTCCATAAGACTTTGTCACACGTACTTTTCCCCTTTTCTGGAGGCAATGATAATGGCCAGGAAGATTAAAATAATCCCAACAGATTGACAAGATTGTATCGTCTCTCTAAAAATGATATAGGCCAAAATGGATGCTCCAATGGGCTCTCCCAAGATAGTGACAGCAACCATACTGGCTTTGAGATGTTTTAGCGCCCAATTAAAGGCCGTATGGCCAATGAGCTGCGGGACGATAGCAAGAAGGACCATATAGAAATAAGAACTTTGCTTATATCCAGTAAAAGATAATCCTAAGGATAGAGAGGTGATCAACAGGAACAATGCCGAGAACGTATAAACCATGGATATGTAAGGCAAGATATCCATCTCCTCCCTTAATTTTGAACCCACCATTAGGTAACCACTTGCCATAATGGCACCCAGCAAGGCAAGAATATCGCCCAGAAGAAATGATGGGTTTTGGGCAGTCAAGCCTTGAAAACTATAGTCGCCAATTGCAAGGATGATGCTCCCTAAAAAGGAGAGGATGATGCCAAGGATGAGTTCAACAGGCTGTTTTTCTTTGAAGAAGAGATATGAGAATAATCCCACAAAAATGGGGTTTGTCGTAACAAGAACCACACTGCTTGCCACGGATGTGAATTTCAGGGAGCTTATCCAAAAGGAAAAGTGGAGTGAGAGAAAAAATCCACCCAGTATCCCCATGAGGATATGCCTCTTTTTATATGAAGAGAGGCGTATGCCCTTACTTTTTGCAATGATTAACAAGATGGCCGAGGAAAGGGAAAGCCGGTAGGTGGCAATCATAATGGAAGGGACATCATCGCAGAATCGTATAAAGATCGAGGCAAATGAGATGGCTACGATACCAATGGACACGCTGGCAACGGTCTTAACCAAAGGTTGCCTCCCTCTTTATTTTCAAATAGGTTCCAGCTTCTGTAAACACCATGGCTAACAGAATGAAGGATGTGCCGACGTACTGTTTGGCAGTCAAAAGTTCTCCTCCGATCCAGTAGCTGAAAAAGGCAGAAGATACCGGTTCCATAATGAAAATGATAGCGGCTTTGGTGGGTGTGGTGTGTTTTTGCATGCTCGTTTGTATAACAAATGCTACAACAGTAGCAAAAACGCTGTTGATAATTAAAGAGAAAATGAGTTGGTTATTGAAATGTATGGGGATGACGCAAGGGTCCAAAAAAAGAGAGAAAATGAGAGAAAAAAGCGCCACCATATTTACCTGCACCATTGTGAGTAGGCCGAAGTCGTTTCTTCTGGAGAGTTTATCTGTCAAAATGATATGTATAGCAATGAAAAAAGCACAAACAAAGGCAAAAAATTCACCAAAAGATAAAAGAAATTTACCCTGCAATGTGATGAGACCAAGCCCGATCGTTGCAAACACTACCCCTATCATAGCTTCTTGACGCGGCAATTTTCTCAAGAAAACACTTGATAGTATTGGAACGAAGACAACGAAAAGGCCTGTTATGAAAGCTGTAATAGAGGCAGAGGTAACTGTTAACGCAAAGGTTTGAAATGCATAGGCTAAAAAAAGAGCTATACCAAGCATCATGCCATCCGTAAGAACACCTTTATCAATTGCTTTCAATTTAGGGGTATTGATGAGTATAAGTAACATCCCTGCCAGTGCAAACCTCATGAATAAAAACGAAAATACCGGAATATATTCTACAGATTGCTTCACGATAATGAAGGTGCTTCCCCATATTATGGCAACGAATATAAGTGAAAGGTCAGCAAAAAATTCAGTAGGCTTATGCATATAAAAGCTCCATATTTTTCTGAAAGAACACGAAGAATAGTCCAACAATATAAACTGACATATCTATACGATATTGTTACACTTTTTTAAAAATATTCCTGAACTATTCACGATCTTTTTTTACATATTCATCCAGCTCCGTCTTCGGAATTCCCAAACAATATAATAAGTGAGTGATCTGATCATCGCTAAAGATTCCGTCGGTTTTTACGCCTTGTTCATCTGGTTTAAAGGCAATGGACAGGCCGCAATTCTCTATAAAATGAGAACTGGTAGAACCATCACCAACAGCTATTACCTGCTCACGTTTGATATTCTCAAGGTTCATAATGAATTCAAGGATTTCATTTTTCGTTATGCCAGTAATTACAGGTTCTTCCAATTCACCGGTGAGTATCCCATTTTCATCAATCTTAAGGGTGTTTGAGAATGCGTAATCAACGCCTGCTGCTTCGAAAAGTTTCTTAATAACGAAAGTAAAACCAGATGATAAAAGTGCAATCTTGAAACCCATCGACTTTAAAATTCGTATCAATTCAAGTGTTCCGGGATTTAATTGGAGAATCTCGCTAAACTTCTCTAATTCACTCATATGAACGCCCTTGAACGTTCGTATATTTTTAATGAGTGATTGCATCTCGTCCTTGGTATCATCGGAGAATTTAAATGTGCTCTCAGTTGATTTTGCTTTTCCTTCAATCTTTTTCAATAGATTTTTAAGTGAAGAGACTTGGATCAAGGTAGACTCTACATCAAAAACAATAAGTTTTTTTGCCCTTTTGTATATATTTTCACTTTGAATTACCACGCTTTGATTTATCCTTGTGCATAGCTTCTTTAATTCGTCTTTCATCTTTTCGATTGCTTCCTTACGAGACAAGTGTGGTTCGACACTCATCTTGCTGGTATCTATAACCATTTCCATTGAAAAAAACCTTCCACGGGCAATCATCTTACAATTTTGTATATTGATATTGTATTTATGAAAATAAGTGGAGACATTTGCAATGATTCCAGGCTGATCCACCCCTAAGATAGTTACTATGTGAAGCTCTTTTTCATCTATATGAGAGATTTCTTCCTCATCATGTATTCCTACGCTGACCTTCAGACCTGTTTCATTTTCAATTGCCTTCAAGGTAGTGGTTATCTCATCCATTGAATTCTTAGACGCTGAGAAATCAACGATAAGGAATATTGAAAATAAATCTCTTCGGCAATATTCTTCTACATCTATAATATTACCGCCTATTTCAAATATGTTTGTTGTGATTATTGAAACTAAACCGGGATAATCAAGGCCTATCGCTGATAGACTTACGAGTTTATGTTTGTTACCCATCTCAAATTCCTCTTTTCCTATTTAAAGAATTACGAAAAAAATATTATTTTTTATCAAAATAAATGAACAATTCTTCTCCATAGTACCTTCCAGCAATGACCTGGCCTGGGCCGAATCGCTTTATATGTTTCCTCTCAAGAAATGTTGCAAATCTCTTATTGATTTCTTTTAATGAAATATTTTCTTTGAACCAATAGCTCGGAACATTAACATTGATCGGTCTCGATGGGATTAAATGGCGCGTTGTTCTTGGAGAGAATATCTTTCCTTTTTTTGCAGCATCTACAACCATTTCTTTTGTTATTTGTGGTGTCCAAATCACTACTTCATCATTCTTCACTTCATCATAAAATTTACGTTCGTGCACATATTGATCAGGAACATATTTTAATGTAACACCTTTTTTTAGTAATTCATTTTGAATCTTTTCCAAAAAATCATACGCACTTACTGCATCATTTACACTATCTGCATTAAAACTGATCGCTGCATAAAAATCGCCCTGCTGAATGCCACAATCAAGACTATTATTCTTTAATTCCTTTTTTAAGGTTTTCTTGTCCGTTACTTGCGTAACAGTCCCATTCATGTCTTCGATAATCTGTTTAAGTAAATCCACACGTTTAATATTCTTCAACAATCTATACCAATATCGTAACTTCACATTTTTATTGAAATAATTGATTTTGCACACCGAAATATATTTAAAGTGCAATTTTTTGAAAACAAAGGCACGATGATTACCATCTAATAGTATATCATTTTCATCAATGATGATTGGGTTTTGTAATTTTGCCAAGTTTGTAAACTCTAATAGTAATTTATTTACAATGTGTGGAAGGGTTGCTTCATGCGGCAATAAAGATTCCACTGGAACCACTTCTAATTTTAATTTCAGTCTTTTAGTCTGTATGCAGCACATTTTCCAAAAAATTGAGAGAAATAATGGTGGATATCAATTGATAAACCCATGAAAAAAATGAAAAAATGATACATTTCCTCTTGCACTCAAGGTAAAGTAAAAAAGGATCAATTTCAAAGGAAAATTTATTTTATTATATACCTCCTGGAGAGTGTAAGGTATTATTTCTTTGTCTTTTCATGGGTAATGTGCTTATTAAATTGTGAGTCAAGCATAACTATCAAAGCAAGGAGACTGACATGGAGCTGCGCTCGCTTGGAACATCGGATGTAAAAATAACGTCTATCATTATGGGTACCTGGCAAGCCGGAAAAAGCATGTGGGCAGGGATTGATGATGCCGAGACCACTAAGGCTATTCGGACCGCGTTTCAGACCGGCATCACAACCTTTGACACCGCTGAAGAATACGGAAAGGGTCATTCCGAGCGTATTTTAGGGAAAGCTCTGGCCGATGTTCGTACCCAAGTTATTTACGCTACCAAGGTATCCCCCAACCATCTTCAATACGACCAGGTCATTGAAGCATTCCATCGCTCCTGTAAAAACCTCAAAACCGACTATATCGATCTTTACCAGATCCACTGGCCAAGTGGTTCCTGGGGGAGTAGGCATGTCCCTCTTGAGGAAACGATAAGGGCGATGAATGACTTAAAGGAACAGGGAAAAATTCGTGCTATAGGGGTATCAAATTTCTCTCGTATCCAGCTTGAGGAAGCAGCCATGCATACTCGTATCGATAGTATTCAACCGCCTTATTCCCTTTTTTGGCGACATGTTGAAAAGGATACAATGCCTTTTTGTGTAAATAACAACATCACCATTCTTGCCTATTCTTCTATGGCTCAGGGGATCCTCACGGGTAAATTTGGTCTCGATCACACGTTTTCCAAAGGAGATCACCGATCACAAAACAGGTTATTGCTTCCTGAAAATTCACAGCGTGTCCAGCAAGCCCTGGCCAAACTTCGGCCTCTTGCCCAACGAAATGGTATAAGCCTCGGACAATTGGCGCTCTCATGGGTCATTGCGCAACCAAATACATGTGCAATTGCAGGGGCTCGTAATAGTGAACAGGTGCTGCAAAACGCTCAAGGAGCTGAATTCCATCTCTCTGCTGCCGATCTATCGACAGTGGATACCATTGGACATACGGTCACTGACCACCTTGACGATAATCCGGTTATGTGGAAATTTTAAAAAACAATTAGTGATAACAATAGAGTTAAATTAGGACGCAGATCTTCGCAGATACATACAGATAATAATTTTTGTAACACTTTAGCTCTTTGAAAACTACGACCGGCCATTGCTTAAGGCCAAATAGGCACCCTTGTTGAGACCGGTGGGCATGGAGATGTCTTTTTTTGTCTCATGCCCTGTAATAGGGGGCTTCAGCAGGCCCCGTACATCGGGGCACACGCGCAACGCGGATTTGACTATGATACGACATGGCGGTTAGTGCCCCGATGTACGGGGCCTGCCGGNGCATGAGGCAAAGGGCATGCAGCAAAAAAAGACATCCCCATGCCTATTCACCGGTTAGTTTCAAAGAGCTAAAATGTTACTAATTTTGTTATTTCTTAATCCAAAAAATCTGCGTTAATCTGCGTCCTAAACGGGATTCCCTTTCAAACCTATAGCATCTGCTACTTCCCGCATCCCCATTATTGTGTCTTCAATGAGTTCTTCAATCCCAACCCCCAGCATCTCGGCACCCCTCTGGATGATTGAACGGTCCACTCCGGCGGCAAAGGCAGGTGATTTCCATTTTTTCTTTACAGATTTTACCGTCATATCCATCACACTTTTCGAAGGTCGAACCATAGCATTGGCTGCAATAAGGCCTGTTAATTCATCTATGGCATACAGTGTCTTCTCCAGAGTGCTCTTTGGCTCTACATCTGAACATATTCCCCATCCGTGAGAGACAATGGCACGGATATATTCCTCAGGCCAGTTATATTCTTCAAGGATCTCCCTTGTCTTCGTGCAGTGTTGATCAGGAAACTGTTCATAATCAAGATCATGAATAAGACCGATGATACCCCATTTATCTTCATCCTCTCCGCGCTTCCTTGCGATATAACGCATAACTCCCTCTACGGTATAGGCATGTTTACGCAAGCTATCGCCTTTATTATACTCATGCAGAATATTTAATGCCTCCTCACGGGTCGGTACATTTTCTCCCATTGTCATTCTCCTTTCAAAAACCACATGGTTCAAATTTTTTCATGTAAACCATTTTATCGAAATATTCGCAAGCCGTTTTAGTTCCCTGAATGACTCATGAAACACTTTAAAACATAAAAAGCTAAATCTTAGAACTGTGCTTCCTCATAGTCCATACCAAAGGATTCAGCAACTGCCCGAAGAGTAACCTTTCCTTTGTATATATTTAGCCCTTTCTTGAGAGCCGTATTGCTACCCATCGACATCTCAAGACCCTGATCAGCAACAGCAAGGGCATACGAAAGGGTAGAGTTTGTCAAGGCATAGGTTGAGGTTCGAGGTACTGCCCCCGGCATATTAGCCACGCAATAATGGACCACTCCATTGATAATGTAGGTTGGGTTATCATGAGTGGTAGGACGAGTTGTTTCGAACAATCCTCCTTGATCCACTGCGATATCCACAATGACCGAACCCTGCTTCATTCTTCTCACCATATCCTTGGTCACAAGTTTGGGGGCCTTAGCCCCGGGGATCAAAACGCTCCCGATAACGAGATCGGCTCCCAGTATCTCTTCCTCTATATTTGCATGGTTGGACATGATCGTTGTAACACTTCCCTTCATGATATCGCGAACATAGGCGAGTCGCGTTGGGTTAATATCAAGAATACTCACATGGGCCCCAATCCCTGCAGCGACATGACAGGCATTAATGCCCGCGATTCCTGCCCCGATAATCACCACCTTTGCAGGTGCAACACCTGAGACACCACTCAGGAGAATCCCTCTGCCCCCATTTTTCGCCTCCAGGCATTGTGCCCCTACCTGAATGGACAAACGACCAGCAACCTCGCTCATAGGGGCTAGAAGGGGCAAAGATCCATCGTCAAGCTGGATTGTCTCGTAGGCTATGGCTACAGCACCGCTTTTAATAAGATGCTGGGTAAGATTTTTATTTGCTGCAAGGTGAAGGTAGGTAAAAATGATCTGATCCTTCCGAATAAGGGGGTACTCTGACTCAAGGGGTTCTTTGACCTTCAGGATCATATCCGCCTTTTCCCAGATTGCGTCACTTTTATTAATGATTGTGGCCCTTGCCTTTCTGTATTCTTTATCCACAATACCACTCCCTACCCCTGCACCCTTTTCGATCAGAACCTTGTGCCCATGAGCTACAAAGGCTGAGACTCCTGCAGAGGTGATGGCCACGCGAAGCTCTTCTTTCTTGATTTCCCTTGGAATGCCGATGATCATGACTCCTCCCTCACAAAACTGTTATTATTAGATCTTGAAGATGATAACAGTAAATCTCCATTTTCAAGATACCCTATGTTTAAATTGCATATGCTTATCTCAGTAACCCGACAGAGAAGGCCAGAAGGAATTGTCCGGTATAATACATGGGTAGCCCGATGAGCCGATTGAGGAATTCCTTCTGTAAAAAGCGGTCCCTGGCCACGAATATGTCGGAAAAGTAAAAGCTACAAGTACCGGTAAAAACCATAATCCGTCCAGGCTG
>JGI10211J14876_10000282_pt1 | contig 21378 bp, 24 predicted proteins | sample Etolagsediment_FD_14876 | JGI IMG/M metagenome (IMG submission 14876)
CGTGAGATCACTCGCAATCTGATATAAAAGATGAGTCCACTTTAGATTAGTACGAAAGTATCTGGTTCTTTTGCTCTCACCGAAAGCATGTCATCCAAGGCAAAATCATCGAAGTCCCTCGGAAAAGGGGCGAAGCGTCAACGAACCGTCCTTCGGGACAACATCCAAGGCATCTCCCGCCCGGCTCTCCAGCGTGTCATGCGCCGGGGAGGCATCAAACGCATCTCTGGTCTGATGTATGAAGAACTCAGGGGTGTGATGAAGATGTATATGGAGGAGATCATCAAGGACATGGTCATCTTTGTCGAGCACGATCGGAGGAAGACCGTTCAGACCGAAGATCTCGAGGCGTCTCTGGAGATGCACGGGATTCAGCTCGCTGCTGGTCTCAATCCCAACGCCAAGAAGACGAAGTCTATCCAAAGCTGTAACTCTCGCGGAAAGAGCGGCCCAACGAAGAAGTCCAAGGTCAAAGCCGGGGAAGGAGACGACGAAGGCGTAAGTGCCGGAGGAGTCAAGAAGCCTCACCGGTTCCGCCCGGGTACCCGAGCCATCCGCGCCATCAGGTACCAACAGAAGAACTCGGATTGCCTCGCGATCCCCAAGGCCAACTTTGATCGTCTCACTCGTGAGATCGCTCAAGACTACTACGATGGCGATCTGAGGTTCTCTGAGGGAGTCATTGAGCTCCTCCAACTCGTCGTCGAGGACTACATGATCGACCTGTGCACCGATGCTTACAGGTGCACGCTTTTTGCTGGAAGGGACACGATCCAACCCAAAGATATCCAGCTTGCTCGGTCCATCCGAAGGGATGTCATCTGATCTGTCTGCGTTCAATGCACCTTACTATTATCTTCTCTAGTTCACCTGAGAAGATACTTTCTCCCACAGACCACAAAAAATGAAGAGCTTAAATAAATAGTACGTAGTAATTACGATCCTCAGCCAATCGTAATCTGATAGGCCTCAAATTAGGACGTGGAAGTTAACGCATGGATAATAACGGATTTAATTGCTGGCAAAGAGTCTCCGGAAAAGGAGCACACGCCTCCCCTGATTCGCAGGGGTTCCGCAAGACTCATTCTCTTGACAGTATGCCTGAGGAAGAGAGAAGATGGCGGGCGCGACCTGTCCCGAAAAGGTCTCCCAATGCCCCTCGGAGGAGCGGCAATCCTCAGTATCAACGGTCTCGACGCCAAAGAAAAGAAGGAGGCAACAACAAGAACCAGAAGAAGAAGTTCAGATGGCACGATGGAAATGGCCGGCAGCTAACCGCCGGTGGAATCCTCCCTTACGATGACACCGGGATATGGGTCATCGGGGAGAAGAAAAAGAACGGCGACGTGGAGTGGACCGACCCAGGCGGCAAGTACAAGTTTGAAGACTGTGACATCTACACCACCTGCGCCCGTGAGTTTGGGGAGGAGCTGTATCACTCCTCGTCCATCTCCCGCGAGGGAGTACTGGCGATCGCCGCCACTCACAAACCGGTCTATGTCAACGGACACCGAAACCGCCCGGTGTACATCTGTTACGCGGTTCACACGAACACCCTCCGTAAGTACGGTGTGGAGCTTTCGCCGACAAAGTTCTTGACCAACAGACGGCGTACCATCACGAACAACCCAGACGTCCCTGAAGGGTACTACAACTCGGTTGTTCTCCGCCATGTCGACTATGGAGACCTGATAGGTCCGATGCAACGTTCCCCACGCGGGGAAGCACCACCCGTGGACCCGGAGTCCGCTCTCGATCTGAGCTACCGCCTCAAGCGCATTCTGAGATACGGCCCTCTTGCTGATAGGGTCTGTCTCGACCGATCGCCGACGCCGGAGTCAGCTTCCTCTGGAACACCCCCTCCAGAGTGGGATTCGGATGGAGAAGAAACAGAGAGCGACGAACTTCGCGTCTCAGGAGAGGCGCGTCTTCCCTCTCCCGAAGGAGATGTACCTGAAGCACCTCCAGTCCCGGTTGATATCTCGGGAACGTCGCCAGTCTGCCCTATCGAGATTCTAGGGACCTCCCCGCTCTCCGCGAGCGATCTGTACACACAGCAGCTCTGTGAAAGGATGACAATGGTGATTGTTGGCCACTAAGCAACCAAAACGCACATATCGGAATCCCGATATGTGATATGCCCTTGCCAGAAAATTGAGATGTATGTGAGTCGTACCCCCATTAAAGGTACGACTCAACGAACACACGCACAGTCACACTAAACCCTATATCTGAAACGAATATGGACGACACACCAAAAGCAACCTACGACAACCTTAACGACGCGGGCTATCTCGTCGTTAAGGGAGTCCTGAGCGCCAAGGAGTGCGAGAAGCTCTCCAAGGCCCTCATCCACGCCACCACCGATCTCGTCTTTACCCGCCAGGGTTTTGACGTCGACCCAGACGACCCAACAACGCTCGATCTGTTCATGGATCAGAAACTCCGCGAGAAGAAGCTCGGGGAAACAGCCAAGGGAGCTGTTTGGCGAGAAGGCAACACTCGCCAGCCTCTCATCTCCAAGAGCTGCGGGATGACCCACATCCACTACAACGAGGAGCTTCTCGAAAGGATCACCTACAACGAGCGCCTCTACGACGCTGCGGCAAAGGTCATCGGCACTCCGCACCTCGTTCACGGGGACGGTCCAGAGAGGTTCTGCATCAAGCCTCGCGGAGCCACCGACATGCCTCAGCACATCGACTCCAACCTCTTTCTCGACGAGGTCAACTACCCGTACCGCATCCAGTCTCTCGTCACGATCCAGATCGACGAGGAGATCTCCCCGCGCGACAGCGGGACACTGTGCCTTCTCACGTACTTCCACCACTACTGGGACTTTGCCCGGGAGCTGTTCCACCCCAAAACGGGACTCGTCCGGTTCCCAGAGCTGAAGAGCCGGTTCTTTGTCCTCCCGACGAACAAGAAAGACAAGAAGCACTTCGATCTCAACTACCTCCCGGCGCTGAAGAAGCACGCAAAGGCCTACGGGTTCTACCTCGAGGGGTTGCGCAGCGCCGACAAAGACGACTTCCACGAGGACTTCTACGAGAAGCTGCAAAAGAAAGGGATCACTGTTCCGCCCACCGACAAGAAGTACCTCGAGAAGATGGACTGGACTCCCGTCAAGCTCGCCCCGGGGGACATGGTCTTCTGGCACCAGTACCTCCCGCACAGGTCTCTTCGCCAACGCTCCAAAACCCCGAGGATCTGCGCCTACTACAACGTCTACCCTGTAGACGAGGACTGGTTCGGCTCTCCGCATCAAGAATGGGTGCAGAAGCAGTTCCAGACCTGCCAGTTCTTCTACGGGGTCGACGCTGGCCGGTACCCGGAAAAAGCAGTCAACATCGAGGAGTACGAGATGTTGGCGGAGAAGGAGGGCGAGATAGCCCGACTCGCCGAGCTCTCGACACTTACCGAGTTCCGTCGCCGCATCACCGGGCAGGAGAGCTACTTCCCGCTAACTGTCGCCCAGCTCCGCAAGAAGGTAGGCGTCCAGCTCCACCCGGGGATGTTCCGACCGGGCGCTGCGCCCCCGAAGCGTGAAGCTGAAAGCCCGAAGTCGAAGACCCTCGACTTCCCTACCAAGACCCGCCCTCTGCGAAAGACCCGCCCGCCAGCCCATCCCGGTAGCAAGAGGGTAACCACCCCACAAGACGTCGGAGATCTGTGCGAGGCGATGGTCAAGCACCTGGGGGACAAAGACCAACCCGCCCCTGTCGCACGCCCCACACCGGAGATCTTCGAGACCCTCGAGCTCCCCGGGAGATACAAACTCCAAACGGGCGAGATCTTCGGCGAGAAGGTGGACTGGATCGACGAGCCGTACGAAGTAGAGGTAACCTGGCTCGAGGAGGGAGCCAACCTCGACGGCGAACCAGGCATCGACGCCGGTACCGGAGGGTGGGGGTACGCGGGGTACTGCCCCAAGCACAAGGTCTACCTCCGCTACAACGACACCTTCGAGGCGAACGAGCACTGCCTCCGTATCCTCGAAGGCCCACTCGGGGAGAGCGAGTCTACCGACTCCCCCGACGTCATCGACCTCGGAGGGAGCGACTCTGAAGGCGAGAGCTCAGCTCTCACGCCGATGACCCCCTCGCCAGCACAGCTCCTCTTCCGCACGAGGTACTGGTCCTACGTTCCCGGGCTCATCCCGAACCCAGACGAGGTCTACGACTCTCTCCTCCCGCAGCTGGAGAAGGTCTGCGACACCTACACTATCAGCATGTACGGGAAGAGCTTCGAGTCGCGGAAGGTGTCTTGTTTGTTCGCTCCCGACGTCCAAGAAGTCGGAGAACGAGCCGACGCGAAGAGCAAGGGTTTCGACTACAGCGAAACACCCGCCTTCGAGTGGGAGAAGGCACCCGAGGAGATCCATCGCATCCGCAAGCTCCTCGAGGAGTTCTTCGGCTACCGAACAGATTATGTTTTGTGCCACATCTACCGAGGCATCACNACCCGCGAGACGACGGGCGGGAAGACGGTCGAAGAGGTCGGACAGGACTACATCGGCTGGCACAACGACAAGGAGGCCCTCGACAGCGAGATCTACAGTGTCTCGCTCGGAGCCTCTCGGAGGTTCCAGTTCCGCCCCCTGAAGGCCACCAAAGGCTACACTGACGAGCTCCTCCTCCACAGCGGAGACGTAGTCCACATGAACGGCCCGCGAAAGGGACAGAAGTCCTGCCAGAACACCTACAAGCACCAGGTCCCGCAGATGAGCGTCGCCGACCTGACCGCCCACATCGAAGCCTCCGGAGCCCCTGCACTCAAGGGTAGGAAGACCTACGCCGCACTGACGAAGCACATCAAGAAGCACGACATCGCCCCGACCCGTATCAACCTGACCTTCCGCCAGTTCGAGGACTAAGCGCAGCTCTCAAGCACCAAGTAACTAATAAAGACATCCACGGCTCTTGCGAAAGAGCGTCATACATTTTACCTCGTGGGGTAAGATGTACCTAAAAAAACTGAGGAGTTAAGACTAGAGGGTGCTATCTACCTCCGAACATAGATCACCCGTATCGTTATGTCTCACATCAACTCCAACTTTGACCTTGAGGAGCAGACATGCCTTTCCCCTCGCGCCATTGTCAGTAGGTTCTGTGATTACTTTGTTGTCACAGCTCTCGAGTGGATCTTTGGCGAGGAGCTCATCAAAAAGACCCATCCCCACCTCCGCGGAGGCAAGTTCGAGTAACTCTCGGATGAGTAGTTCTCTTTAGGGACACACCTAAAGAGAAAAGTGACTTGTATTGTAGTTTTATTGCCATCTACATCGAGTCTGATCTACGTTATGTCATCCTACACTCCTCGCGTCCGAGTTCTGTGGTGCCCCCACTCTGGGGAGCCAACGTACCGAGTAGGTTTCCCCAAGGGATTCTCCGGGTCGGAGTATCTTGCCATCTCTGAGAACTTGACAGTGCTGTACAACATCACTCAAACCACTCCCAACACCTCTCTAGCAGGGTTCGGGCACATTCTTGCCAACATCCCCGGCGACGCGGTGATTGTCTACGAAAAAGACGACTGCGAAAGAGACATTCCAACAAACACTCTCGATGATCTCCCCCAGATCCTTCAACGAGACACTACTGCTCGACTCAACTTCCGAAAGACATTGGCCGAGAACGGCATACACGTCATCTCCGTCTGAGGAATGAGAAAACTGAGGTCTGAACTACGTCACTATGGGTGGTGACGTAGTCGAACGTAAACGTTTCCGATAGTTCTTTGAGAGTGGAATATGGCGGATATGGGTGAGGCCTTTGGCTTCGATCCCTTGGCGGAGCTTGATGCCGCTGCCAACACCAGCGGCACCTCTTCGGGTAAGATCCACATTCGCCTGTTCCAGCGCAACAAAAAGCAGTCGGGGACGACTGTTGAAGGCTTGTCCAGTGATCTGGACCTGAAGAAGATCGTCGCAGTGATCAAGAAGGACCTGCACTGTGGCGGACACGTCGCAACCAACAAGAAGAACGGTGAAAAGGTGCTTCAGTTCACCGGTGACCAACGCGCGGAGGTCAAGCAGTTCCTGATCGAGGAACAACTCGCGGTCGAGGACGCGATCTTTATCCAAGGATACTGAATATGTGCGGGTACCTATCTCTCTTTGGGTTCTGCCCAAAGAGAAGGAACAGAAAACTGAGATATGAGACTAACTGAATTTGCCACAACGCGACTACAGTTCTGACACGAGGCCTCGGCACTCTACCGTAGATTATGGCTAATTCCACGGTCCCTTTTGGGTTGTTTTACTACGATTCCGCCGTTCCTGACGATCTCCTTCGGGATGTAGTGGAGTGGTTCGACGATTCCGACACGCAAGAACCTCTGTTCCCTGTGGCGAATGCACAGGGGCGTTCCTCTGAGAAATCCCGCCGTGTGCTTCATTTTGGGTGGAAGTACAATTACTCCTCCGGTTCGACCCGGGAGCGCGCCGAGGAGTTTCCTCTGGTGATTGCTACTCTCCGCGACCTCATTGCAGAGGTGTGGTCCGAAGCACCGGACGGGTTCGACATTGAGAGCCTCGATCAGTGTATCGTGAATCGGTACCTTCCAGGTCAGGGCATCGGTGCTCACATCGACTCAGAGTCTTACGGGGGTACGATTGTGTGTTTTACGTTTCTCGGCTCCCGCGAGATGGAGTTCACTCAAGGCTCTGACACCCATCGGGTGTACACTACTCCTGGGAGCATGTACGTCATGATCGGTGAGTCTCGGTACGAGTGGAAGCACCAGATGCGTCCTCGGAAGTCAGACACAGTCAACGGCCGTCGTGTTTCTCGGGAGACGTGCTTCTCGGTGACCTTCCGCGGTGTCCGGAAGTGACCTCCGGCGAGTCCCTCACATATCCCCGAAGGGATATGTGATTATGTTGAGTTATGTTACATCTGTTAACTATGTGTGATACTGAAGTTATCCTACTCACCGCGGGGGTACTGTTCCTCACCGGGTTCGTTGGGGATATTGGGACGCAGCTCTTTGCCAAGGTGTCCCCCAAGGCAGAGCTGTTTCGAGATTATTGGGACGAGTACGGCAAGTTCGGAGCGGCGGTCATCGCGGGATTGATCACCTTGGTGTTCGGCGGAATGATGTTCCTGTTGGCGCTGGCGCTTTACGAGTACGCCTTCCGTCTTGAGACGAAGAGCTGGTCATTTGTGCTGTTCGCTACCGCTGTCGGGTTTATCCTGGGAGTGGTGGTGGATCTTCTAGCCAACAGGGAAGATTGGATACCCTCTCTCCGCAAGTGGTACTCAACCGTCGGTGACACTGAAGCGTGTCTGTGGTCGGGAGGTCTGACTTTTGCGTTCGTAACCTTCTGCACTTCGGTGTTCTGGATGTATTCCAGTGGCAAGTAACCAGGAAAAGAGGTATTTAGAGGTTGACACGTGTATATTCATCACGCGCACCACCAAAGATGAGTGATTGTGATGAATACCAAGATACAGAGAGTACGCTCAACGAGCACTATGAAACGGGAGACGCTTCAGACTCCGATGAAACCACATCCACCGAAGAGCTAGGATTCGAGACGCCTGGGGAGGCGTTCTCATCTGACTCCGAGAGCGAAGAAGACGATAGTACACAGGTACTAGATGTCGACATCAGCCAGCCTCCACCTCCGACGCAGCTGACACTGGAAGGTTGTACGCAGAGCGTCCTGAAGGATATCAAGTGGGTGATGAGCCTCGACAGGAACATCATTCGAGATCAGGAGAGGTATTGGATACGATTCAAGTCCTCAGCTTCCCCCGAGATTCGGGAAGCTCTTCCAGCCATCATCCTCAAGGAGTCCGGTCGACCTATTAAGTGGATAGCCACCAACGAGATCGAGATTGAGCTCCTCGATGAGGATGAACGCGCCGAGGTCCACCACCAGAAGAAACTCGCGAGAGAGAAGGCAGAAAGGGAAGTGAGGGAACTCATCGAGTACCAGAAACTCCACCCTCCAAAGCCGCAGCCGGCTAGGCCATTGAGAGGATCACGACATTCCCGATCACGAGATCCTGGGCCGGGTAGACCTGCAAGGTACCGAAGATCTTCCAATCCTCCTGAACCAGAAGAGGAGTCGGAGACTCCAAAAGATCAGGAGGAGAACGAGGTCATCATCGAAGAGGACGACAACCCTAATGAGTGGACCAAAGTCCAGAAAGTCAGGGATAAACGAAGTGAGTCACGAAGCGAGCCGCGTAGTGACCCCAGGTCTAGTAATACCTACCGTGGTCGAAAGGGTAGAAATTCTTCGACCCGACAAGAGACTTATGAGCAACCCTCAGCCTCTTACGGTCAAAGACCCCGTCATTCTGAGCGCTCCCATAGTTCTCGCGGACGGGGACGTCGGGGTCGGAAGGAGGAGCGATAGGATGGTCCTGCGGTGCGAACGCCATCAGCATTCCACTGTGCATCCTTGCTCCGTACTGATCAACAGGGTGGACGTGGCCTGACGGGAAGTTGACTCGAGGGGAGAAGTAGTCAGGAGGCGTGAAACTCTCTGGATACTTGCTTTCGTAACAAGGGAAATACCCTGGCCTCCCAAAGCAGCATCCTTCGGTTGGGAGGTACTCCTCTGCCCGAAAGTCCTTGTCTAGGACGTAGGGGTAGTTGGGGTTATGTACAGTGTAGTACCTTGTGTGTTGTGGAGGCGCATAGTCTCCTCCCTGGCCGAACCTCTTACCCTGATAGGGGGTCTGGAGCTGCCCGACGTTGTGGTACTTGTCGGGATACGGGTACCCTGGGTTGAAGGTTGGGTCGATCTGCTGGTAGCCTGTCTTTGATACCTCGAAAGCCATGTTTGTGTAGTGTACAGTGTACTTGTACTTCTCTTGCTAACCGGCAAGAGAAGTTTACATCGGAAGATCGGTTACTGAATAGTGCACTCGCCTTCAGTCAGTGGTTCGTACCGACCTTTTATTTGAAGTTTCAAGTTACTCTTCCTCTTCTGGGTGTAGGGGTTGCATGCTGATGCGAATGCGATGGCCGATGACCTCCAGAGCAATGTTCTCAAAGACCTTCTCTAGTCCAACCAGTGTCATCTTCGCTGACTTCCGATACATTGCTCTCTCGAGCTTGTCGGGGAACCCATAGATGTTTGTGTTGGGATCAGCGATAATGTCGTCAACGAACTTGTCAATGGCTCTGTCGCTCACCGCAGAGGACTGAATCTCGTCGGTTCGACCCTCGTGGATCTTGGTGAGAGTATCGTCGTGAGTTTTGGAGAGAGTGTCATACTCTTCCCTCACTCGATCGAGTTCATGTCGAAGACAGATAAGCTCGTCCTCTCGGAGTTTGAGCTGCATCGCCATGTAGCTCTCCATCTCATCTCGGGTGACCTTACCGTCACCATTGGCATCAGCGAACCGTTCAAGCTTTTTGAGTCGTTTGGCAACATCGGATCGGGATGATTCATCGGCCTGTTCAAGTGCCTCAAGGCGGGATTGTAGTGCGTCAAGGTCTACATTCTCCCACGCCGGAGGTGGCGAGGGAGGTAAAGAATGCGAGGTGTGATTACCCATGTTTACACGTAGTGCGGCCTAATAAACTGCAAGAGAATCTCTGAGACGAAAAGATGTTGGGTAAGTAGTAAGTCGGAGATAGTAAACATGGCGAACGGACAGTTAGACACACTAACTCTACTTTTGATCGTCATCCTTGTCGTCGGAGCGGTGCTAGTATTCGGGTCTGGAATGTGTCAGATGAAGTGTACCGGAATGGGATCGACCTCTGGGTACCAAGCAGAACCTACCACTGCATGTGGATGGTTGAAAAAGGACCTCAATGGTCTCATTGGTCAGGGATGGACCGCCAAGCAGATCTCGGAAGCGGGTGATGTGTGTGCTGCTTACACTGATACGTGCGGCGAGACCTCTGCCCGAGAGGAGGTGATGGGTATCTACCAACTCGACCCTTTCACCGGTGCGTACATCCTTCCAATCCTGCAGTCCGATCTGCAGAAAGCTCAAGGTGGACAATGTGCCTCCTCGGATTGAGCGCTATGCGCTAAACTCTCTTGTGTCATGACACAAGAGAGACTTCGTCTAGACTCGGCAGTCTAGAACATGTGGTTGCTGCGAGGGGGAGCAGCATGGGGGCGCGGCATACCGGTCGGCCGTTGCGAGACCTGGGTATGGTAGGCTCCCATGTCACCAACGTAGGATGATTGGTTCGGGTTCTGGATGAAGGCTCCGTGAGCTCCGCCTTGGGACTGCATCATCATCATCTGCTGAGGAGACATGAATCCGGTAGAGCCGAAAGCACCATCACCACGGTCGGTAGAGGCCAGGGTCTTGACACTCTCCAGGTGAGCGTACACCACAGGACGAAGGATCAGCTGAACAGCTCGGAAAGGCATCTCCAGATCCTCAGCCTCCTTGTACTTGTACAGAGGCACGATCAACTCCCCAGTGTAGCCAGGATCGATGATGCTGGTACCGGTGGCGAGCATGTAGCCATGCTTGTGAAGAGACGACCTCGCCACCATCTCGAAGTAGTAGCCTTGAGGAGGAGCCAGGGCGATCCCGGTGTTGAAGTTGTTCACCTCTCCGGTGTCATCCTCAGCTCGGTTCTCGGAACGGCCAATGAGGGTGATATCGTAACAGGTGTCGGAAGGGTTTTCCTTGTACGGGAACTCCGCTTTGGGGTGGAGCTTCTGCACCTGGATTTTGCCCTCGATGTACGTCATCGAGGGAGTTGCTTGAATGGGTCGGGAAGACATGCTGCTGACACAAACTTATTCGTGGGATGTGTTTCCTCTAAGATGGTAGCGGTCTTCCCCTCTAAGTACAATTCGCCTCATCGAACATTGGTGAACCTCTTCTTATTCACGATTACCTCTCTCGGGAACTCAACGAGAGCTCCGCTCGGTAGATTCTCAGTGTCATAGATGATGGCAGCGCGATGGTTTTTGTTGCGAGTCAGCTCTTCCCTCGGGTCTGGACGAAAAGCCCCTGCGTCCCAGAACACTTTGGCGTCGTTTACCTCAACCCACATAATTCCATCTTTGATCGAGACGATGCCTCTCAGACCCTCCGAATGAAAGTGAGATTGTTTTTGTCGACGACTCATCTTACTATCGAGGCGGGATAACTAACAGCTGATATAAACACACACTGGAAGATATACAGTGCAACAGCCTTAAACATCGTTTTGAACACTACGCAATGTCGAAGCCGAAGAGCATGACCAAGAAACCACCTGCCGAGGACATCTTTGATGAGGTCTCGGATGATGAGACTGTCAAGGCGTTCGTCATCGGTGATCCTCACTTCAAAGCGAAGCTCCTCGCCGAAGGGCAGGAGTTCACAGAGAAAACTCTCAAAGCCGCGCGGCGAGCGGCGCCTGAATTCATCGTTATCCTCGGAGATACGCTCGATACGCACGAGGTTGTCCGTGTTCAACCACACAACCTTGCCTGTCAGCTTGTCGAAGGACTCTCTCGAATCGCACCGGTGTACCTTCTCATCGGTAACCACGATCTCATCAACCAAACACAGTTCCTCACCTCCAATCACATCTTCGGTCCTCTGAAGAGGTGGAAGAACGTCACCGTCGTTGACAAACCTGTCTACGCTACCTATGGTGATTACTCGTTTGTCTTCTGTCCCTACGTCCAACCGGGCAGATTCACCGAGGCTCTCGATCGTCTCGTCTCTGAGGGGGAGACGTGGGACCTTGCTGATTGCATCTTTGCTCATCAAGAGTTCCACGGATGCAAGATGGGGGCGATTACCTCGGAGGAGGGGGATAAGTGGGACGAAGCCTATCCTCCGGTGATTAGCGGACACATCCATGACGCTCAGACTGTCGGGTCGAATGTTTTTTACCCTGGTTCCGCTCTGCAGCACGCTTTCGGTGAGGACCCGGATAAACGCCTGTGGGAGGTGTCGTTCGGAGACACTGACGACCCTCCCTACTTCACCGTCAAGAAGATTCACCTCGGGATGAAGGGGAAGAAGATTGTCTACCTCGACATCGAGAACGTCTCGGAGTTCAACGAGAAGCTCCTTGAGAGGTATCACATCAAGCTTACCCTCCGTGGTACCTCAGAGCAGTTCAAGGTGTTCCGCCGGGGAAAGAGGTATTCTGACCTAAGGAAGAAGGGAGTTAAGTTCTCCTACGACCCAGTCGCTTCTGATGTTGATGCTGCCAGCGGAGAGGCCCGGAGCCGGAAGGAGGTCTCCTACACGGAGGTCCTGAAGAGCGTCGTCCAGACCAAAACCGAAGCTGTGAAAGACGCGTACCGAGAGATCGTTGGCGCGGATGTCGATGCGGAGGAAGAGGAGGAGAAAGTCATCTACGAGCTAGTCTTTGAGGATGACTCTGAGTCCGAGGAAGACCTTGAGTCGGAGGATCTCGAGTCTGAAGACATCGGGTCCGAGGAAGATCTCGATGGCTCTGAGTCCGAGGAAAACTGGGACTCGGAGGATATCGGTGACGGTTCATCGGACGACGAGATCTACCTCGACGAAGATGAGTGAACCTCGTAAGACCGTTGAGAACTGTGCTAACTGCCACGATTCCCTTCTCGGTTTTGGACCAGAAGATGTGCTCGACAGCGTGCTGTCGACAGTACCGAGATGTCAAGTCCCCGACGAAGAGAACCGGAAGTTCGGAGAGATTTGTTGGTGCAAGTCACTACAGCACGGACTTTAGTTGAAGTCCACCGAGGATCACCGATCCTATCTCGTTACAGACAAGTAACGAGATATATGTAGATCAGACACGCCAGATCCAAAAACATGTCGTTCCTGGGGTTCTACTTTGGGGAGGAGGGTTACAATGTCTACAAAGACATGCACCACTCTTCCTTCAACACCTTTCTTCACGGGTTATTTATGCCCTTTGTCGTCTACGGAGTTCTGTACGGGCTCCCAGCGATGTGGAGCAAAACAGCATCCCAGGCTCACAATTGGGCCGTAACCACCTACATCATCTACACGTTGTACTACTTCCTCTTTGACTTCTGGGGAGGTCTGTTGACGGCTGTATTTTATCTCCCTGCTGTGATGACGTTCCCAGACTGGCAAAAAACCGCCCAACGTAACTTCGTCGTTAAATTGTGCTTCGTCTCATTCGTGATGGCGCTGGCAATACAAGAGGTCATCGGACACTGGATGTTCGAGCAAAAATCCAGTGACGTCTCCGTTGTCCTCACCTCCATCTCTATCGCTCCTTTATTCGGAGTGCGAGGATTGTTCGGCATTGCGTAGTCGCCCCGACAGAGATTCATACTTGGTGCATACGAACCAAGTATATATCATACATACGGGAATAATGAAGTAGGTATCTGACTTGTATCCAAAATCAGTACGACTGTTGTTTACACACACACTCATGTCAGAATCCTCTGTGAATTACGATGATTGGGCCGTTTCGCGCCTGAAGCGCGAGTGCCTGAAGAGAAAGCTCAAGGAGTGTCCGAAGAAGGGATACGTGAAGAAGGACGTACTGGTAGCGATACTGGTCGCCGATGACGAGTCGAAAAAGGTCAAAACGCCGCCCACACCGAAGGCGAAGCGCCGCCCGCCGCCGTTGCTCATCCCCGGACAGTTCCTCGGAGCCGACGACGAAGAGCCGGAAGTGGTGATAGTGAAAGAGCCTCCCAACCCGTACAGAGGGAAGACTACTCTCGTTATCGGTCTTGGTACCAACGATGAGGTCTCTCTCAACCGCTCGAGGGCCCTATTCACTGGCATCCGCGACCACGAGTCTCTGAAGTGGGCAGACCTTACGGTAAAGCAGAAGGTCCCTTCGAGGACCTTCTCGACGATACTCATCTATCGCCCCAGCGTTCTGTTCACCAGCGGTGGCACTCTCGATCCACGCAAGCTCTCAACGGTACTCTCGACTCTCAAAGACACCGGAGAACTCCGTGTGGTGAACTACACCGACCCCGACACACAGAAGCTAAACGAGCACCTTGTGGGACAGGGCTACGGTACCGCCTCGACCCAGACCATCGGCGTTCGCAGTCACAACGTTGTGTTCAACATCTTCCGCAAGGGCACGCGAACTGTCCACCCCAAGGTTCCTAGTGTTCCGAAGGGAGCAGACGTTGAGGCGCACGAGGGACATACTTTCGACCTCGACATCGAAGAGGCGGAGGAAAAGGAGAAGACCATCACCGTTCGCCCTCCAGGGAAGTACACCGCCTCCAAGGTGAACATCTCTGTGCTGAAGAAGACTCAGGTACCTGACGTCTGGGAACCTCCCATCCAGACCACCGGTATTACTCTCGAGCAGTTCCGCGCAGAGCTCGACCGCGAAGAGTTCATCGAGGCGTTTGTTGGGTCGGCGAAGGCTCTCTTCAAGAACAAGGCTGTCTTCTACAAGCGCAAGCTGGTTGAGACGAAGAAGGAGTTCACCCGTGTGCAGGGCAAAGTCCGGGCGCTGCAGATGAAGGGTGTAAGCCAGAGCGTCATCAAGGAGATGTACCCGATGTTCGACTTCTACGCGGGGTTCATGGTGGAGCTCGAGGAGCTCATCAAGACTGTCCTCGGTCGTATGAAGGAAATCACCGCCAAAGAGACCCGAAAGAACCTCATCGACGCTCTCGAGCACCCAACTCGAGGGTTCGCCTCTATCGTCGGCCGGAAGGACATTAAGGATGGCCTCGCAAGCCAGCTCTACGCGTTCTCCAAGTCCTACAAGACCTTCACCAACGCCTTCAACAACATATGCCTGATGGGACCGGCAGGAGTGGGAAAGACCGCTCTGGCGAAGGTCATCGGGTACGTGTTCTCCAAGTCGGGTATCCTCGCCACCGACACGGTGAAGATCTGCTCTCGCGCGGATATGGTAGGGCAGTACATCGGTCAGACCGCTCCCCGTACCCGTGGCCTTCTTCTCGAGACCCTCGAGGGTGTCCTGTTTATCGACGAGGCGTACCAGCTCACGCCGAAGGACCCCGGAAGGGACTTTGGCCCCGAGGCGATTACGGAGGTGGTTAACTTCCTCGACAAGTACATCGGGATGAGCGTGGTTATCGTTGCCGGCTACGAGGACCTGATGATGGGGCGGTTCTTCCCTTCCAACGAGGGTCTCTCGCGGAGGTTCCCCTTCCGCCTCCTTCTTGAGAAGTACACACGCAGCGAGCTCACCGACATCCTCGTTCAGTTCATTGAGCGCCGGGCAGAGGTGAAGGTCGAGGGTGAACTCGGTAACTGGCTGTTCTCGGTTATCTCCCACCTCTCAGAGGAGTTCGATGATGAGGGTGTCTTCTCCAACCAGGCCGGTGACATGCTCAACCTCGGAGCGAGCATCGTCAAGTCTATCAACTCCTCCTACGCGGTGAAGTGGGTACCCGGCGACCTCGAGAACAACACGCCCATCCTACTCAGCGGACTCAACGACTACTTGCTCATGAAGGGCCTGACGATGGCCTGAGTCTTCTGGGTATCCTTTCTTATCCCTTCGGGGACAAGAGAGTTACATCTAGTCTGACAGACTACCGTCTAGTCTTTCGTTGCCGTCTCGACTTCACCGTCTTCCACCTCGACCTCATCGGCTTCATCAGCTTCCACACCGACAGGTTCCTTCGAGATGGAAACCGTCTCTTCGACCTTCTGTGCAGAAGCCTCTGCCACCTCGGCGGGCTTGTCAGGTACCTGAAGGATGAAGATGTGTGTCTCAACCTCAACAGTCTTCTTGGCCTTGCTCTTGGTGCGACCGACCGTCACCTCATATTGAAACTCGGTGATTGTAGTCAGGTGCTTCTGAGAGATGTGCAACAACAACGCCAACACCGCTGTCGGTGTTCCATCGGTCTTGCTGACGAGATCCTCGATGTACCACCGAGCTTCTGCTGGGGGATTGTCGATAACCAGCGCAGAGTCCTTCTCAAGGGCTTTGCGCTGAGATACTGTGAAACGGAGTACGTTCAAAGAGATAGTGTTAGGCATGTTCTACGTGTTCCAAGTTGGGACTAAACACTCCAACTTCTAATGCGGTTTGGGCGTACTCCGTTAAGGGACATAACTCCAATAAATCATCGGGCCAATAAGTATACGGAGTATGGCATCACAGTCAGAATCTACCACACTGAAAAGTTTCGTGATCGATGGGAGCGAACGCTCCGTACAGGACATCGTCAGTAAGCTCAAGTTCATTTCCAAGATCAAAGAGGGTGAGATTGTCGATGTGACTAGTCTGTCACTGATGGAGAAGGGGTGGTCAACTAGCGCCTATCGGACTCTTGTTACACGCAATGAGAGCCGGAAGGCGACGCTCGAGTTCTTTCGCCAGGTCATCGGAGAGGCCTTTGACCTAGCGGGTAGATACCTCGCCTCCAAAGAGGTCTTCTTCCAGGAGATAGGCGCGATGATCGTCAACGCTCTTCAAGAGTGCAAGGCGGGTATCTCCAACCATGCGAAGACGTATCGAGACGACAGAATGCACGTCTCAAAGATTGAGACGCTGGTAAAGACCCTCGACACCAAGTCGACCGATCTGCAGCGGCGGGTCGTTGGTTTGCAGAGCGCAAACCCTCAAAGACCTGCAGCGCAGGCATCACCATCTCAGACAATGCCCGCTCGAGTCACGGATACACCCGGTGTACCTCCCCCTGCCGAACTGGGATCCTCTCCTCCTGGAGCGATACCTGACCCGGAAGCGATGGTGCGTCAGACTCGTAGAAGAAATAGGCAGAACGTTCCAGTCGAAGAGGAGGATGAATGAGGCAAAGCTCACCTCAACACATAAACACTTGACGTATTTCCTCAAGTGTTACCAAGAAGGGGGTCAATGAAGTGGAGTTACATCTTCAACATCGACACCATCGCGGTGATACTTCTTGTCATTGCGGTCGTGTACTGTTTTTTGACCACAAAGAAGAAACGCCGAAAGGTTTACGACTTCCACGGTCTCGGTGAAAGCGGGTGGAACGTCGCAGAAGGAAGTAACTTCTGGGATTATGGTCTCTCCGCTCGACGAAAACCGAAACGCAAGCACCGCAGACCCCGAAAGAAGAATAAGCACGAGGAGAGGTGCCGGGAGATCTTCCAGGACATCTACGAACGCAAGTTCAAGTCCGTTCGACCTGACTGGTTAGAGAACCCTGTCACCGGGAAGAACTTGGAGTTAGACGGGTTCTGCCCCTCCATCCGGACTCCGATGGGCCAAGGTCTGGCGTTTGAGTACGATGGAGCACAGCACTCAAAGTACAACAAGCATTTCCACCGCGGCGGACCCGATGAGTTCCTGTACCAGACCAAAAAGGATTCGTGGAAAGACCTCAGGTGCAAACAGGAAGGTGTGTACCTTGTGAGAATCCCGCACTTTGTCGCTTTCGAGGATCTGGAGAGGTACATCACCAACAAGCTAGAGAAGGCTGGGTTGATGCCGAGGGATTACCGCCGACGGAAGTACGAACGTCGCGGAGCGTTCCGGCCTCGATCGCAAGAGGACGAATACGAGGAAGCGTACCGTGTCAGCGGCTCAACGCACCGCAATCCGACGAACTACAGCTGGAAATCGTCAGATGGCATCGGGTTTCTGAGCGGTCTGTATGGATGAGCTTGTAGCTTGAGACATATCCTTGCGAGGATATGTCTGATGTGAGTTGTTTTCAACTACCGCTTCTGGATTCCAGGGAAGTGTTTCTCGATGGCTGGAAGTTGCCGCTTGTAGAAAATGTAACACTTTCGCGTTTTCATGTAGGTCAGACCCAACGACCGAAGAACGATTTCCTCGGTGGCAGTAGGAGATCCGCAGATCTCCAGAGAACTCTTTGATTTCTCTCGATACCACAGCTTGGTATCGGGGAAGACAGTGTCATGAAGTTCCTCCATCTTAGGGAACAGCTCCTTGAACTCTTTCCATTTGTACTTCTCCACGTAGGGAAGGGTATACTCCTTCGAAGGAGCTTTTGTCTTGAAGGGATTCCCCCACCCCCTCACCGTAAACTCATACGCGGTCGCCATCTTGTCTTTGAGGGCATCGGAGATATCTCCGAATACAGTGTAATAATCTCCAGCCGCTAACCACTTAACACCTTCGGCGGTAGGACCGCTGGAGAGGATGGATTCCTTCCGCTTTCGCTTCAAATCGGAAACACTCTCATCACGGATCGATTTGACGTGTTTTTGGAACTTAACAAGGTCACTCCCGGAGAAGACGCCCTTCTGAATCTCTTGAGACGCACCGGGGGCTTTTCGAGCTGCCTTGGGCGGTGTTCTGAATTCGATGTTGAGTTTCCTTCGCATCTCATCCCCATACTCCTCGATAGTGTGGGCGTATCGTCGAATGAACCGACGGAAGTCTGGAGTGATCTTCGAGGCTTTGTTTAGCGCCGAGCGGACGAGAACGTCGTAGGGTTCCCCTGGGTTCTTCAGGAGAGTCTCGAGAACCCACATACTCCACACTGCACAGAATCCACCATAATCTCCGATACGCTTGGCATCGGCTCCTATCCTACTCTCGAGGCGTTGGAAAGACATATTCGGACACCAGGTCGCAGAAGCGTGATACTTCCACTTGTAACCTTGGTTAGCTCCGATATCCAGCCAGTTCATGACTCTAGGGAGGACTTCGATGGTTTTGGCGTGTTCCGTCTCTCCCCAAGGGTCGAAGATGTAAACGTTCTTCGTTCCGTCGTCGTTAGTGACGGTTTTGTCGATTAAGAGAAAGTTAGCGTGAGCGGAGTGAGCCCATTGGTACTGCCAACTAATCGGAATGAAGATCCTCTCGATAGTCGGGGACTTCATGCACAGTTTTGCTATCTCGTAGAAATCCTTCTGAACCACCCACTCCGGAAGATCAATCTCCGAGAAATCGACCTTCTTGATGTAGATGGTAATAGAGTAGCTCTTCATGATGTTGACCATATTGTCGAACCCTTGAGAGGATAGCGGCATGCACACGCCCGGGTATTTTCCGATGTGGCGAAGGTACCAGAACATCAGGTGGATCGCCCGTGAAGGTTCGCGTTTGAGCTGAATACCTTTCGGCTGGGCGCCTTTCCTCGGTACCGGTGTGGAGGTTGATGGAAGAGGCACTTCGATCTCCAACACCGGAGGGGGAGGCCGCGGGTCATCGGATTTCACGAGGAGGGATTTCTCCCAACCTTTCGTTTGAGCAGCTGTCAGAGGCTTGAGACCGAGATAATCATAAAGGCCAGAAGAATCTAAATACCTCTCTCGACTAAGGTACCTGCCAGGAAGATGAATCGGGTATCCGTTGACGCGAATCTCCTTGTCGACATCGACATAGGTGGTGGCCTGGAAGTATCTAATCACATCCATCCCACACTTCTTCTTGATATTGAAGATCCTCATTGCGCCGTGGCCCTTTACGGGAACGATTCCGTAAAGGGCAACACCAGCAATGATGTAGACTCTTTGGTAGGTCCTCCATTCCTTGAGTTTCTCCTTTTTGATGGTGGCGGGTGATACTTTTGACCACGTGTACGGCACGTCCTTCAACCACCTTCCAACCTCAAGGTCCCAGTCAACACTCTCTTCGATACTGACTTTCTTCGACATGTCTAATTACTTACCTCTGCGAAAATCTTGCGCCCTATTAATATATAACTGTAGACAATGAAACCCGCAGATCTACTGACGGTAAACGTACTTATGTACCTTCTACTCTTCGGAGCGATTGTTGTGGTGTACCTCATTGAGAAGAGGGACTGGACCTGTACTAATTCGTACGATCTTCTACAGGAGTGCCACGAAGGAGATGGCATGCCCTACAAAGGATCGAAACCTTTGCCGAGTGATAGTTGCCCGCAGCTCCTCGAGAAGATCGACATCGCCGCCGAGGCTGAGCAGAGTTCAATCAAGTGGCGAAGAGCATTTACTCTGGCCGCGGTTATCTGCGTGTTGGTCTGGGGGTTGGTGGTGATGCCTGGAGGACTGCCGGATTGGACAAAGATGTACGTCTCTATCATCATCGCGACGTTTGTATTGTACTTCAACTTCAACTACTACAGCTACCACCGCTACAAGGCTCCGCAGGAGTACATCGAAGAGTCAACGTGGTTATTAAACAAGAAGATCGCGGCGGGTACCTGCTGAGAGGTTCATTCATCATCTCCTATGCGGGAGATGATGTTGTGTAAACAACTATTGATTCAGTTTGAACCCTGAGATTGAGGTATTCCACTCATCATTCTCATGTGAAACTCCACATGAGAGAAAGGAAATAGAAGATATATGGTCGTATATCAAGACGTGAGTGATGAAACGTACAGCCGTAATATTAGGTGGAGGTGTTGGCGGTCTGGTCCGCTGCGCACGAACTCAGCAAAGATCCAAACACCGAAGTCCATCTCTATGAACGTCACTCAACCCCAGGAGGTCAGTCCCGCTCTGTTGGGGAGTCCTCTGAGGATTTCAGCGAGTACTGTTGGCATGTCTTTGGGAATGGATACATTCACCTCCTCCCAATACTCAAGGAGATTCCCTACGGTTCCGGTACCGTTGCGGACAGACTTGTCGGAATGAGTCAATTCCTCTACGGCAGATACCCTGTGGAAGGGAAGCCTGGAGTTGTTTACGATGAACGCGAGGATCGTTTCCTTCGATTCCTTGCCTGTGCGCCGGGGATAGGGATCGGTTGAGAGCTTGGGAGGCTCATTCCTCCATAGCATGAGTGTTCGGTGGAATACCACTGGCACGCCTCTGAGTGACATCTACACTTTCGTGTTTCAGTATGAGTGAGCGACCTGCCACAGTCACTGCACCTAGTAGGATTTTTGTCTGTGTCCATAACTCTTTTGCGGACTGTTACTTTCCAAGAGGATCTTTAACTCTCGTGTCGTATTGACGCGATACGAGAGGTTGGGGTGAGCTTCAAGAAGCTTACGTACTTCCACCAGCGATCTTGCTGATCGCCTTTCCAAGCTGGTCGATGCCGCCGCTGAGGCCGAAGCAGATCATGCTGCCGAGAAGCAACACGACCTGGGAGAGCATGATGAATGCGAAGCCGCGGATCTGTCGCGAGATCACATCGGTCTGGTTCTTCTCATTGGGTTGCTGCTTCTTGAGCAGATCCATGAAACCCCAGACGAGGAAACCGATGGCCACAATAAGGACCAGAAGATAGCAAAGTTGAGCACCGTCGCCGTTAGCCATGACTGTAAAGTTACTCTGTGTAGACAAGGTCTGTTACTATGAGACAAGAGACATTTCGGATCAAAAAACCGCGAATTCAGATAGAGATACGGGCACATTGAAAAAGTGACATCTTCATTCGACGTATCACGGGAAAGGGCACTTATCTTCGCACACATTCAAACATGTCAAAGAAGCCAAAATGGGTCACAAAGAAGGTATCCGCGCCGAAGGCGGGGGAATCGAAGGAGGTAGCCCTTCCTGACGCAGGTACCTTTCGCATGTACACGCAATTTATTGACAAGGAGGCGCAAGAAAC